>CYGL01000362.1_pt1 | contig 19413 bp, 28 predicted proteins | sample 485531 | NCBI WGS metagenome assembly CYGL01 (sample SAMEA3497897, study PRJEB9818) | human gut metagenome | reverse complement strand
CTCATTCAGAAGGTAGTTATACCACAGCATCAGGTGACTCCTCTCATGCTGAAGGCAATGATACAACTGCATCAGGAATAAATTCACATGCTGAAGGTAGTAATACCACAGCATCAGGTGACTCCTCTCATGCTGAAGGTTACAAAACTACTGTTTCAGGAATTGGTTCTCATGCAGAAGGAACGGGTAATTATAATGATAGTTCTTTTATTAGTATGGTCGGTGTTGGTAATGATTCTGCGAATTATAATAGACGAAATGCTGTTGCTATATAACGTAAAAAGAGACCAGCATGGTGAAGCCGTTCCTTATAGGAGAAAAAAATAGGTTACCAGTATCTACTTGGTGTTGGTGGAGTATAAAGGCCAAGCAGTGGAAGACGGAATGAAGAGTGTGCAAGAAGTGATAGCAGACCTTGAAAAAGGAGTGGCAGCAACAGAGACTATGACTGTTGAAGAGATTAGAGAGATAATGAGTGCATAGAAATAAAATGAAAAAGATAAAATAGTAACATAAAATTTTTTTAAACAAATCGTTATGACAAAGTATTTAGACAAGGTAGGCCTTACAGAGTATACTAAGCTGATGAAGGCTCATGTAACAAAGAGTACATTGAAACTTGGTGAATCATCAGGTACGGCTTATGACGGAGCAAAGGGTAAGGCAAATGCAGACTTTATAGCAAGTGTGAAGTTTGGTAATTTGACATTGGTGTCACCAACAATTAAGGGTAAGTGGAGTGTTACAAACTCAGCTGGCACAGCAGTTACATCAATGGACAGTACAAACAACAGCTTGGCTTTGGAGAATGGTTTTAAGGCTTCATGGACAGGTACATTCAGTTATCCAGCTGTAGGTAGCGGACAGAAAGCACCAACATCAGTAAGCGGAAACTGGAGTAAGCTTCCAAGTGCAGGTGTAGAGTCAGAAGTATATACAACACCTAATGCACTAACAACTAACACCACAATAGTTGCTACTATATCAGCTCCTAAGACAGGATTGATGGTTGTTGGTTCAGATGTAAAGCCAGCAAGTGGCAATGACTCTAAGTCAGCAACTGCTATTGTTAGCTTCTATCATCGCCGTTACTTTGGTTTGGCTTCAGTATCAAATATAACAGCAGATGTTATAAAGGGTTTGAGTAAGACAGACCTTAATAATTCACGTACAGCAAAGCTTGAAGGCATTTCGGCAACAGATGCTCAGTACTATGTAATAGCTTATCCAAAGGCAATGGGTGAGTTGAGTAAGATAGTACAGAATGGAGCCACACCATTGCTTAATGGAGGCTTTGAAAAAAGTGAGGTAACAGTGACAAATGCAGCAGGTGCTTCAATAGTTTACTTGGTATACCGCACAGTAAATCCAGGAGCATTGAAGGATAACTCATTCCTGGAAATAGCATAAATAATTGTTTAACATTAAAAACATAAAAAAGATATGGCATTAAAACAAGCAAATACGCTGGCTCCAAGTAATGTGTCAGCAACAGGTTTTGCCTTGGCAGACGCAAGACATATTGGAGGTCATAAAGTTGTAGCAAGTCTTACGGATTTGTATGCATTGCAGGATTGGCAGCTGCTTAATCCTGGAGAAACAGACACAGCATTGGCATTAGGTCAACAGTGGTATGTTAAGGGAACTGGTTTCTATAGACTGACCAACTGGGCTAATCGTAAAACATCAAGTGGTTGGACAAAGTTAGTAGATCCAAATGACATTGATACTACATTGTTTCAGATTGTTTCTGCTCTTCCTACAAGTGGTATTAATAAGAATCGTATATATATTTTAGCTTCGGCAAACAGAGACCCTAATGGTAAAAATATATATGCCGAGTATATCTATACTGGTGATACCTCAGCCACATACGATGAAACCAAGTGGGAGAAAATGGGTGAGTATACACCAACAGTAGACTTATCGCCTTATTCTCAGCATGTGGCTAATAAGCAGAATCCTCATGGTGTAACAAAGACACAGGTAGGTCTTGGCAATGTAACTAATGAAGCACAGATTCCACTAAGCCAGAAGGGTGTGGCTAATGGTGTAGCTACATTGGATGCAAATGGTAAGGTTACTGATGAACAGTTGTGGGATGCAACAACTGAGAAGCATGGCTTGATGTCAGTAGCAGATAAGAAAATTCTTGATACAATCAATAGTGAACTATATGAAGGTAAATTCTCTGATGTATGTAAGTTTGATGATATATTAACACCACTGGGAGATGTGGAGATAGTTCAGCAGTCACTTGGTAATTCTGTAACATATGATATTATCTATCTTACAACTAAAAAAATGTTTGTAGCAAGACATGAGGATAAATATTATTATAACTGGGCGAGTAAGACAGAAACCTTTGGTGCTTTAAATACTCCAGTAGAAGGTAAATTGTATTTAAAGAAATCAGGATCGGCATTAATACCAGGTTTGCCTGTATCACCAACTTTATATATGGGTGATAGTGGTGGTCTTTATCCTCTTGCTGATCAGAACGATATTGAAGTAATGTCTAATGCTGAGATTGATGCTCTGTTTGCATAAAACACAAGCTATAACAAGTAAATAAAAGTGGTGGACCTTCTAAAGGGTCCACCACTTTTTCTTTTCTATCATATCTAAATCTTCTATCACTTCTTGAATACTCTTAGTATCTGTACCAATAGCTTGTCCTTGATAACCTCCAACACCTATGAGATACTGATAACCATTTTTAGGATTACTTGGATCAACTCCACCTTTTGAATCTCTTCCTACGTATATAACAAAGGCATTTTGCTTAATAATATTAGTACTATTAGTATTAGTACCAACACCTACCATATAAATAAATGATGGATTATCATAATTAGAAGAACCTTGGGCATGAGAACCAATTCCAGATGCTGTAGTTTTGTAACCTTCAGCATGAGAATATGGTCCACTAGCTGTGGTATGACTACCTTCAGCATGTGTGAAGTTTGGTAATTTGACATTGGTGTCACCAAACAATTAAGGGTAAGTGGAGTGTTACAAACTCAGCTGGCACAGCAGTTACATCAATGGACAGTACAAACAACAGCTTGGCTTTGGAGAATGGTTTTAAGGCTTCATGGACAGGTACATTCAGTTATCCAGCTGTAGGTAGCGGACAGAAAGCACCAACATCAGTAAGCGGAAACTGGAGTAAGCTTCCAAGTGCAGGTGTAGAGTCAGAAGTATATACAACACCTAATGCACTAACAACTAACACCACAATAGTTGCTACTATATCAGCTCCTAAGACAGGATTGATGGTTGTTGGTTCAGATGTAAAGCCAGCTGAGTTTGTAACACTCCACTTACCCTTAATTGTTGGTGACACCAATGTCAAATTACCAAACTTCACACTTGCTATAAAGTCTGCATTTGCCTTACCCTTTGCTCCGTCATAAGCCGTACCTGATGATTCACCAAGTTTCAATGTACTCTTTGTTACATGAGCCTTCATCAGCTTAGTATACTCTGTAAGGCCTACCTTGTCTAAATACTTTGTCATAACGATTTGTTTAAAAAATTTTATGTTACTATTTATCTTTTCATTTATTTCTATGCACTCATTATCTCTCTAATCTCTTCAACAGTCATAGTCTCTGTTGCTGCCACTCCTTTTTCAAGGTCTGCTATCACTTCTTGCACACTCTTCATTCCGTCTTCCACTGCTTGGCCTTTATATCCACCAACACCAAGTAGATACTGGTAACCATTTTTTTCTCCATAAGGAACGGCTTCACCATGCTGGTCTCTTTTTACGTATATAGCAACAGCATTTCGTCTATTATAATTCGCAGAATCATTACCAACACCGACCATACTAATAAAAGAACTATCATTATAATTACCCGTTCCTTCTGCATGAGAACCAATTCCTGAAACAGTAGTTTTGTAACCTTCAGCATGAGAGGAGTCACCTGATGCTGTGGTATTACTACCTTCAGCATGTGAATTTATTCCTGATGCAGTTGTATCATTGCCTTCAGCATGAGAGGAGTCACCTGATGCTGTGGTATAACTACCTTCTGAATGAGAACTACGTCCATTTGCCGTAGTAGTATTTCCTTCTGCATGAGAATAATATCCCCTAGCTATAGTATTATTTCCTTCTGCTACAGCACCTTCACCATCTCCTTTCTTCACTGGCAACCAAGTTCCATTCCTAACTGCTTCAGCAATCTTTGTGACTAATCTTTTTAGTCCTAAACTGTCTACAAATTTTGTCATAATTGTTTTTTTTTTATTTTAACTTAAACTATTTTCCAATAATGAAATACGACTCTCAAAATCTTCTATCACTTCTTGAATACTCTTAGTATCTGTACCAATAGCTTGTCCTTGATAACCTCCAACACCTATGAGATACTGATAACCATTTTTAGGATTACTTGGATCAACTCCACCTTTTGAATCTCTTCCTACGTATATAACAAAGGCATTTTGCTTAATAATATTAGTACTATTAGTATTAGTACCAACACCTACCATATAAATAAATGATGGATTATCATAATTAGAAGAACCTTGGGCATGAGAACCAATTCCAGATGCTGTAGTTTTGTAACCTTCAGCATGAGAATATGGTCCACTAGCTGTGGTATGACTACCTTCAGCATGTGAGCCTTTATTTTCTGCATGAGTATTAACACCTTCTGCATGAGAGTAGTCACCATTAGCATAAGAGGCTCCCTCTGAATGTGAGTAATCACCCTTTGCATTACTATTTTCTGGTGTCCCCTCTACTACTGATTTTATACCTTCTCCACCTATTATTGGCAACCACTCACCTCCAGCAACTTTATTACCGATTACCTCTAAGATTTTTGACACAAATCTCTTTATGCCTATACTATCCATAAATTTCATACTTTATTGTCCTCCTACTATTTCGGTTATTTCCTCCTCTGTTATTCTCTCCACCATATTCTCCTCCAATATTTCAGGAGAGAGTTTATCTTTTGTTACAGCTCCATCAGCTATCTTCTCAGAAGTCACTGCACCATTTGCAAGTTTGTCCTTAGTAACGGATCCATCAGCTAAACCCCCACTAAATTTTCTTACTAACTCATCTAAAGCTGCCTTAACATTTTTAGAGGATAAACCACTTGTAGCTGGGTTATATACTACATTCTCTGCGCTTATTGTTGGATTAGCAGAATAATTGATAGCCTTTAATAACCCAGCTAAATATTGGGCTTTAGTACCAGTATAACCTGCTGCTACGATATCATCAAAATAACCCTGTAACAAACGTTGATCTATCTGTTCACAAGTATAATATTTACTGTTATACATAAACTTTAAAATTTAGTATCTCTATCACGTTTTAGGATGATGATAAAGCATAAAGCTTCATCTTTAGCCTGAGCTACTTGAGTATCTCCAGAAGGTTTATAGGTTATACCATTGATAATAAACCTATCTTCTGACCAATTTAATTGCCAATATCCATCTGAATTTATATACCCTAATGTTTCTATCTGTCTTTTGGTAACATAGATAGTTAAGTTTTCATCATCTAGTTCTCCAGAGATAGTAGGTTTATTAATTGGCCAATTCCTAAAAACATTATAGTAACATAGGGCTTCTAGTTGAACAGGCAGATATTGATCTCCACCATCTTCACCAAAAGCTCCAATTTGATCTATATGTCTCATCCAAGTAACTACTTGCCTACCAGCATCCTTATCCATGAAATCTTTAATGATTTTCTTGTATTTATTCCAAGCTTTATTGGATAAAAACTTTGATGTAAGGTTCATAGATTTAATTTTTAATATACTCCTTTATTAAGAGGAGAAGTAGGATTAGGTCCTCCAAGTGGACCAGCTTTCCTATGGTTAACTACTCTAGGAACTATAGAAGTATTAGTCTTATCACAGAAAGGTAAGTATATATCCAAACGTTGAGCTAAAGTACATAAGTTAATTCTGAGCTCATCAATAATACCTCCAGGTTGTAGAGCTTGAATATAATATTTCCACCAAGAAGCAATAGAATCTGAGTACTTGTCGAAATACTCTACCTCAGTAGGACCAGTAGTAATTCTCTTTATTCTAGTATTACCCTCGTCCGTATCCTCTTCTTCTGAAGTATTATTATCTGATTGTTTTTGGAAATTTGAAAAGAAGGTATTGGTTTTGGCGAGTAAAGCAGTTATTTGGACATTAAGATATTCCCAAGCTGCCAATTCCATTACCAATTGATTTTCTAGTCCTTCATATGCAAGTTCATCTTGATATTTATCTGGAAGTATTTCATGATTTACTAGAGGACCTATATACAATTGCCATTTAGTAATATAAGCTACCTTTTGATCAATAGTCATAGTACCAAGTTCTTTTGGTATATAACTATCTATAAGAGTGTATATACTATCCGAAAGATGAGTAGTTATGTTTTCATCCTCACTAACCATAACTAATTGAGATTGCTCAATAGTTTCCTCTTTAATTGTCACTTTTAAGGTTACTGTATAAAAACCAGCAGTCTCATAGGTATATGAAGGAGAACGATCATTAGAACTACTCTCCTTAGAATCCCCAAAATCCCAACTAGTTACTACACCAGCTGGGATTTTACTGATAATACGAAATGAAACCTGTAGACCTTTAGTGACATATACAAAGGCCAAGTTCATATCCTATTTTATTTTTTAATTATCTTCAAGAGTTTCTGCAATAGCTACTATAATAGTCTCTGAGGTATCTGAAGCCTCTGTCTCAATCTCATGCTTAGTAGCAAGAAGTTTAGCTTCCTCCAGAGAGAAATTCTTAGCTATTTTATTGGGATTAGTACCGTTCTTCAAAGCCTTAAGAAGTTTATTATCCAGCTTTTCTACATCTTCATCTGTATACTTCTGAATCTCCACATCATTTACATAACGAAGATGGCCTCCATTCAAAGCTTGGCGTATGTGTTTAGATTGAAGTTGACGATCTGTAAGTTCAATTACCTCTCCTCTACAAAGAGTAATATCAAGAGCTTGATCATGGAATGAATAAGCTTTATTACCAAGAGCTATTTTTTTCTTTGACATATTATTTTAATTTAAAACGGTTTATTGATAAAGAGGTGACCTAAGTATATCTCAAGCCACCTCTTAGTTTATTATTTTATTTTACTCAAGATTTACACCCAAGAACTGATCTATGTTCATAAATCCAGGGAAGCCATTTTCAGTAAACTTCTTATCTGAAGCCAACAATACAGTAGCATCATGATACATCTTACAGAAGCCCGTAGTAAGAGTAGCATAAACTGCCTCGGTCTGGTTAGATACTATTCGTTCAGATTCCATTGACAACTGTTTAGCAGTCAACTTCATAAGAGCTGCAGAAGTATCTACGAGCACAATCTGATTTGTGGGAGTTCCTGGGTGGATATAGAAATCAGCCTGATTAGGAACAGGAGAATGCAAGTTAAAGGTTGCCTGAGTAGTACCCTGACTACGCTGCTTGAACTCTGGAAGATCCAACATCTCTATTGCCTGATCCTCACCACCAATCATAGTAGTAAAGTTACGACCCATACGAGCAGCACGTACCCAAATATGAAGAAGGTCCTTATAAGTAATACCCTTAGCATCATCGTATACACCAATTACTGGAGCAGACTCAGAACCATCGGTCATATTACCATTAATAAGGGTATCAAGGGCAAGAGTATCCATAGCGTAACCAAGCTTAATACCAAAGTCACGAAGATAGATGCCAAGAACATCCAAAGAAACATAATCTCTAACCTCATCGGTAAGTTTGAAACCTTTACCAATCTTAAATAGTCGGATAGACTTCTGACCAAATGATACAGTACCCAATGGGATAGTCTCAGCCTCATTTACTCGAGCCGGAGAAGCATCACTCATATTAATATGTGGCATAATAGCCTGAAGTCCATTAATAGGCTGATCACTAGTAATGATATTTGGGTAGAATGGTGCCTGACGCATACCCAAAGTAATGGCAGTTCGGATAATCTCAGGAACAATCCATCGAATGCTCTGATCTGGCATACTGTAGATATTCTGCATAGTATCAACCTTAGGATTAATACCAAGCTTCTCATATAGAGTATCGAGAGAAATACCGAACTTACCCTTTACGAATTCCTCAAAAGAAATCTCTACAGGCTTCATATTATTGTTACCACTACGGACAGCCTCCAACTGGGTAACCATTGGCTTAAGTTCTTTCTTAAAGTCCTCAGCCTTCATTTTTGAAATATCTATTGTTTTTTCCATTTCTATTTATTTTAAGGGATTATTTTACAAGTACCTGGATTACCTCATTAGCAGCATCTGCTGAATTGAGAGAAATAAAGTTAGTAGACTCTTCAGAAGTAGCAGCTATAGGGAAATGATCATTCAAAGTAGAACCATCTACTTTAACATAACCGGGAGTAAGGGCAGCCTTAGAGACCCAGTTACAAATCATATAACCCTCTACAGCTACAGTTACCTCAAGATCTACGTTTCTCTGAGGCTGATAAGCTGGGTTAACACTATCAGTAACAGCAATGCCGAGATAAATTTCACTAGCAGTACCAGTATATGGTTGAATAGTACCATCGTTATTCAAAGCCACAGGCTGACTCTGAAAAATCTTTTTACCATTCTTTACTGGAAAAGCCTGATGCAACTTATGAGACTCAGATTTATAAATAGTGGCTCGAAGAGTTTCCTCTCCCCACATAGTCAATTTTGTTTCTTCCATAATTATAATTATTTATTTTCTTTGTTGTACATTTTCTGACGATATAGATTATCGATAACGGAATTGGTAGAAGGTACTTCCTCATTAGAATTTGTTTCCTTTTGCTTAGGTTCCTCGATAACTGAAGAAGCATGGGTTACCTCATGAGATCCACACTTTGAACAAGTTAGTGGGAATTTCTCATCCAACTGGGCTTTATAATCCTTGTTAAGAGAAATAAGAGTCTGAATACCAGTAGTCTCAGCATTAAGCATAGTAACTATGGTTTCATCAACCTTATCACCTTTCAATTTCTTATAATTACCAACTACTTCCTCACGAAGAGAAGCAATATAATTCTTACCTACCGTAGACATTGCAGTAAGATTTGCAATCTCGGCATCTTTCTGTGTAATCTGCTCGGTAAGCTGATCCTTCTCTGTTGTAAGATTGGTAACCTTAGTTTCCAAACTAGATTTATCACTTACCAATGACTTAACTGCAGAGAGTGCCAATTCAGTACTTACTTCCTGTCCCTCTGCAAGTGACAAAAGATTATCACCAAAGAGTTTCTCTAGAAATTCTTTTAATTCCTGATTCATTGTGTTATTATTTAATGGGTTATTATTATCATTTATATTATCCGAAAGAGTATCGTTATTTTCTTGGTATGAGTTAATATCATCCTTAAAATCCGTAAAGTAATAGGCTTTTTTAGTATCTTCCTGATACTCGGCAAATGAAGTCCAAGTTCTCTTAGCGAATTCTGGATTTATAATCTTACCATCTTCACCAATCTTCTGAGCAAAAGAATCGGCACCATGTGAAACAAGGGATGTTTCCAAGTATCTTACTACTTCAGTAACTACTTTACGAATCATATTTCCCTTTTCATCATAAGTACCAAGCTTATCCCAGAAGTCTCTATCATCCATACCTGGATGAGATTTATCCCATTTAAACTGGACTGTTACAGAATTACTATGAATTGATGGGGGATCCATGAGTATTCCTCTAGCAATACGAGGATTAGCTTTACCATCAATCTTAAGTACACCATTGATACCAGCAGGGATAACAAAATTACCATCCTTATAACCTTCTTGCCACATTACTTGTGATACTGAACCAATAGCATTACCTATGTCCGTTGAATGATCACAATTAACAGTTTGACCAAGAAGCATTTTCATAGAAGCTTTAAGAACTCCAGGTTGACTAAAGTCTGTTGGATTCCAATTCTTAGAAACTATTGTGGCTGATAACAATCGGAAAACGGGTTCTATGAACTCATCGGCATTAGGGGTAAGATCCTCTTTAGTAAGATTTGGATAGTAGGTATTATAATCAATATCACTACCAAATAAACCTAGCTTTTCTACTGATTCCTTAGATACCTTATTCCACTTATAGAAATTCTCAGAAAATGTCTGAGGTTCTACTCCAGTAGGTAGAAAACCTGCCATAATTGTATGACCACTACCTATGATCATAGATTCCATTCTTTCTGGATTAGAATGGATTTGATTTACTTTCTTTCCCATAATTTATCTTGGTTTTGTATTTTGATCACCTCTAGAAGGGCTAGGATTAGTCTTATCTCTTGATCTTCTAGCTGATTGACTTTTATCATCTTGTCTCTGTTTTTTCTTTGTACCTTCTTGTGGATCTGAATTACCCTTACTGAATTGATCCTCCAATGAAACTCTTGGTTCATTTTCATCAGGAGAATAATAACCCATTTCCCAAGCATATTGGTACTGGCTAATAATACCGGCCTTATATAACAGATCAAGATTCTGGATCTTATATTGTTTTGCCTGTTGAACTTTTACATCATCTGCAATAGTAGAAGGTTTCCAGGTAATTCTCATACCTTTATTATTAAAGCCAGCTAGACGTAATTCTAGAGAGTATAAGAATTTCAAAGCATAAGTTACAATCATTTGGATATTAGTTAACTGGCTGATCATTTTAGATAACACTACGCCGTTACCTTCAGCAGTTCCTCCAGAAGTAACTCCAATAATTGAACCATTAACTCCTAAGCCATTAGCAACTGATTGCTGGTTCATGCTCCAAGCTTTATCTACATTACCCATATCTTTTGTAGTAGAATTCATGGTAAATTCATGATCATCTATGAAGCCAGTTACTATGCCATCTTTCATACCATCTCTAACATTACGTTTGAGATCTCTTAGTTCTTTATTTAAACGGGCTCTGTAAGCTGTAATACTTTCACTAGCATTCTGATCTGGTTTAGCCATTTTTACCTCTAAGAAACCTACCATACCCATTAACTCCATGATATGTTTGAAGTTAGTTCTCATGTCAGCCTGACCCTTTAAAGAATCAAGAGAAGCCATGAACATAGGTATTCCATAAGGTTCATCGGTATCATTGTACATACCCGCATATACATAAGTTTCAGTATTTAACTTTATGTATTCTTCCCGTTTTACAAAATAGTTGGGGTTCTTTTGGTATGGTTGATATACACCATTCGTTTCTCGTTTAAACCTAATAGTATCAGGCTTAATAAAGAGAATAGTATCTAGGGTGTCCAAGTCTTTACTTGGTACACCTTCTACAGAAATAGCTCCACCAACTATAAGTTGAACCATCATTTTATTTACTAAACCATTAATACCAGCAGTATACTGAGACCATTTATCAGTAACCTTACTAAGATGGTTCCTCATAGCTTCCGCTTCTTTATCGGTATTATTTGGAAAAGTAACGGTATGACCTGTATTAGCTAATTTAAATGTATCAAGTAAAGCTATACTTACATCTGGATTAATCTTATATAGGTCACGAAGTAATTTAATTACTTCAACACGAAAAGAAGGATCTACTACTGGAGTAAATCCTCTTATAGCTCCTATAATACCTGCCGAATCTTCCGGTACAGATATTCTTCCTGGATCTATACCAGTAACTTTCTTTGGATTAGTGTCTTCCTTATTCTGTACAGGAGGAGCATTCTGTCCAGATTTTTTGAAAAACATTGAAAATGGATTTTTCATCTTGGTTGTATTATTACATTTGTTTTACCTTTTCGTATGTGATTAGTTATAGCTTTACCCATAATATCATCATCAGCATATACCAAATCGCTATCATCTTCGGCTTCAGAATTACTTCTGTGTTTACCCATAGCAACAGGTCTATTTAATGAATCATATATAAAAGTATATGCTTCCTGAACAAAGAAAGGATCCTTTACAATAATATTATTCTCTCTAACATCATTTTCTAGACCATCTATAATCACAGATCGGTTTTTATTTGTAGTCAACCAACCAGGAGATTTATCCATTTCTGGTCTAGATTTACCTTTCTTCTTTACCATCTTTTGATAGTAATATAGTTTAGGATATCCTTCCATTTGTAATTGGGAAGTTACAGCTAAACCAACATCATTTGACTCAGGGGCTATAGTAGCATAGTTAAACAATTGACCAGTATCTCCCAGTAGTTTAGCATATTTATCTACTGGCATCTTGCCTTTATAACAAGCTTGTTCTTCTCCAGGTTTATCCATCACTGTAAAAGAAGAGTAGTCAGTTGCTCTACCAGTTGCAACGTCAGCTCCTAAGAAATATTCCTTATCTTTTTCTGGTAAATTAAATTGTCTATACTGACCATTATACCTCTTTTTAATTGGAGGATAATCAGATAAACAGTTTTCTATATCTCTAATATCTAATAGATCAAATACAGTATTACCAGAACCAAGAAAGTCTCCATCTACCTCTTGAGCAGTTCTTCTAGGTCCAAGAGCTGATGCCATTTCTTTGTACCATTTTTCATCTCGTTCTGGGTGCATTTGCCATCTTAATCTAATGGGAGTAAATGGATTACCACCTGCCATTGCATCAACCCAAGTAGAATGATAGAAATTACCTAAACCTTTTGGAGTAGAATTAACAATAGCTGATCCACCAGTAGAAAGTGTAGGTACAGCAGCAGCCCAAATTTGAGAAGCCCATCGTACCATGGCAGCCTCATCTATAACTAGTAGAGACAAAGACTCAGAACGACCTGCCTCAGGAGAAGTAGGAATAGATTCAATGAATGAACCATTATCAAACTCCATAACAGAAGCAGATCCATATTCACCAGCTCTACCATTAATAATAGGCGTTTGAAGATACCAAGGTAGATTTTTGTACATATACTTAATCTTTTTCAGTACCTTTTTAGCCGTATTATCTTTAATAGAGATAATGTTTATCTTTTTATTAGGATGATACATAGCTAACCATAAGCAATACATGGATATTAACTCAGTAATACCAGCCTGTCTAAACTTAAGGATAACATTGAACCTATCCTTTATAAATTGATATAACACAGATTTTTGATAAGGATAAAGATCAAACTTTACCTTACCTCTAACTGGGTGAATAACATAAATAAAATTGGAGAATAGAAATACATCATTCGGTACTCTAGCAAGAATTTCAAGCTCACTTCTAGAGAGTGTAGTTGGAGCTTCAATAATTTTCTTAGCCATACTAAAAATTGTATTCTAGTTTTAATTCTAGGTCTAATCCTAAATCCTTTTTATATTGAGGATAATAGAATGTATTAATACCTACTTTATAAATAAGAGTTTTAGTCTTGAAACTTAATCCTATTCCACCATCCATAACATTATGAAAATATCTGTAAGAGATATAAGCATAAGGTTTAATACGTTGATAAATAGGTAATGGTTTATAGGTTAACTGATTGTTAACCCAATTGTATTTGTAAAAATCCAGGTTTAGTTCAAAATCTTTAGATATACTACCTAAGGCAAGAGAATCGGTTTTATATACCGAGGAAACCTGGAGGTGATTATGATCTAAAAGAAATTGAACTAAAGAGTCCTTATGAATAACCTGATCTGAACTTCTTTTTATAAGTTCCTGATTATTAGAAGATGGCCTAACTTCTTTAACCTGACCATAGTAGGTTACCATATTTGGAACCTGGATAATCGGATAAGCCTTAAAAGGGGAAAAAGGCTTGGTTGAATAAACCGTATCCGATTTAGATTTGCTAAAGGAATTTCTTGTTTTCTGCAGTTTATTAACTTGCTGATGAAGTTGAATATTCCTGAAGCAAAGATATATAGTTAAAACCAATAAACCAAGTGTGAATATAACTCTAAGACTTTTGTTAAATATCTCCATGTAATGAACAATCTACCAGTTGATGATAAGCGGTTTTAGAAGCTTCATCCCAATGTTTAAGGATAAACTTATGAAGTATATTTCCTAACTCTCTGCCAAGTTCGGGAGATTTTGGATTCTTCTTGAGATAAAGAGTAACCTGATAAGTTCTTAAAGTTTCTCTTATCTTAACACCATGTGTATCTAGTTTAGAAGATGCAATAATTGAATCTCCTAACTGTTTGATAAGATTACGGAATACTTTCAAATCCATGTTTGGATAATATTCTCCGTGATTCTTTACTGATATATGTTTCTTTCTTTTCATTGTAGTAAAATTTAAATGTTTGAATGAATATAGTACTTTCTTGTCTAGAAGCTCACTCAAAAGATACTCGATTTCTTTGCGTATATACGCATATATGTATGAGGTTTTGTTTACAAAACCGAATACCTTTTTTCCGAAGGAAAAAATATCCTAATCCTTATCCTAAATCTATATATCCTAAATCCTATACTTTATTACCTTCTAAAAAATATATATATTGAATATATATTGAAAAGGTTCCCTATGACAAGGATTTCTTGATACACTTTTTAAACCAAATACCAACTTCATATACAGCTCCCTTAGCTATTGTATATCTGGCTTTGTTCAACCAGTATAGATAATCTTTTCCTTCAGGAAGATAAATCTGAAACTTTTTTGGAAAACCTTGGATATTCTTAAAGTCCTGAATACATAAAGGGTAACCATCCGGTCTAAATTGTCTATCAGCTGGTCTTAAAGTAAGTGGAGGTTTATCAGGATCTAATCTATAAACTCCTGGTAAAGTCTGCATTTTAGCTGTCTTAATAGGCCATTTCTTTTCAGATTGAAAGTCATTGGTCCAAAGTTGTTGGATTTCCTTAACCGTAAGGTTTTTCTTTTTAGGTAATTCCCTATAATCATACATTGCTAAAACTTTATCCAATGGAATATTTTGTTTAAAATGGGCTACCTCCAGAATAAATCTAGAGAGTCTAGGAGTATTAACACTAAATATTACATCTAAGCTTTTTAAATAACTCTTAGCAGTATTTTTTATTCCTATGATAATTAACCTTTTCCTTGATACTTGAGAGTTACCAAAATCACTTACCGAATTAACCTTGAACGAAAGTTTATAATTTGGTAAAGCTTCTTGCCATATCTTTTCTGGCATAAGGCTCATTAACCTTGGTACATTTTCCAACAAGAAAACTTTAGGTTGATATTGAATAATACCTTCAATTACCAGTTGAATAGACTTATTTTTTTCTGGGTTTCCTAATTCTTTGGCTTTTGAAAGTCTCATTGTAGAGCTTGCACCACAATCTGGAGAGCTCAGAATGATATCTGGATGCCATTTTTCTGGTAATTCGTTCCTTAAGAAGGGAATTTCTCCAAAATTCAAACGCCATTGCTCTTCCTTCGGGGTATGAAAGACTGGCCGGGGCTCTATATTCCCAAGTAGTTGTTTCCTCCAAGGGAATAATAGAGCTCCTTGTCCTGCACAAATCCCCAGAATCTTTAGGTTTTTGTAACATTTTTCCATAATTTTACCAATTCTTAGAGTAATTCTTGATCTGACCAATCATACATTTCAAACTTGTAAGATAACTTGGTGAAGTTGCATACTTTGCTCCCATATTATCACAGATTTTCTCTGCAAATTTAGAAGGATTATTCCTAAATGACCAAGCATCTGCATACATGGGCTTCTTAAACAGTGAAGTATGATCCTCTAAAGCTTGTTTCAGTGAATCATATTCTCTAAAAAGTCTCTGAACAGTGTACTTATACTTAGTAGGACTAAGTTTTACTACTGAAATTTTCTTTTCAGGGTCCTTAAATACCTTATTAGGAGTACTAAAATACTCTGTAGTAAGAATTAAGACCGTCTTACCAGTCCAAGAACCCTTAGTAATTCCAAAAATATTGAACTTACCTACCTTACTTTTACCCCAACCAGTCTCTAGACAAGCTTGAGCAGTTACAAATACTGGATCTATCTCTCCACCTTTAGCAGCAAGATAAACCTCTTTAGCAAATTCCATCTGTTTTACTGTTGCCATAATTTACATGTTTAATGTTTAACTACCTTTATGAGTAGAAGAATGAGTATTGCAGAGTACACCAAATGAACTAAGTGTTCTATATATTCATATAAAATAATAAAATGTATAATTAATCATTTAAAATTATGGCTAAATATTGCAATTTGTGTACTAATGAGTACAATCTAGATGATTTTGAACATTCATCTAAGATATTTAAAATAATGGAAGAAAAAGGACTCTGTTTCTCCTGTGCTTTTTGGACTTGGAGATTAGCAGAAGATAAAGCTCTTCAACTTCTTCATGATAACAAGGATTTATTCTTAGCTAAATTAAGAAAAGAGGAGTTAGATGATATGGCTCCCTGGGCATCATTTGAGCAATCAGATGAAACTCTTTTAACTAGATATTCTAAGTGGTGGTTTGGTAGACCAGTTATATTAGAAGGTTCACACCATATTTTTCACTTGGGTTGGATAAATAAACCTTCGAAGGTAGATTTACATCATAATTACATCTTAATGGATGATGGAACTATATATCCTTATTTGATGGGTTTATATGGTAAAGAAGGTTTAACTTTCCAGGGGAAAATACCAGCACATTTTATGTGGTCTCCTAATACTCCAGATGGCTTTAAAAATAATGCCATCCTCTTATCTGAAATAGATATCGAGGAATTAAAAACTAGAGGTATGAAAACTCCATTCATGAACCAACCTAACAAAGTTCCTGAGAAAATTGTAAAATTGTTATTTGAAAAATTTTATAATCAATAAATTATTTGTATCTTTGCAAAAGTTCAAAAATTAATAAATTATGAAAAAATCAAAACTCGAAACACGACTTGAAGTTGGAGAAGAAGTAATTTACTTCGATGGCAAAACTCTAATGGAGATTACCAAAGTGGTATCAGTCGACAAAGAAACTAAATCAGCCATGTTGGAGAATAGGGTAAATATTAATAGACAACCACATTCTAAAGATCACACTTATCACCGAATAGAAAGAAGTAAACAGGGTATTGCTTGGAAGAAAGAAGATGCTCTAAGTTTTTATGAAGCATTCAAAGCTAAGAGAAATATAGTTAAATTAACGGGAGATCTTCTAGAAACAGTTAAAGCCTTAAATTTCCTAAATCCTGAAGAGGCTGAGATCCTTAATAAGTTAAATTCTAAAATCGAAAAATTATGTACACGGGTTGGAAAATAATTGGAATTCTTTATGCTATTGCTCTTATACCATCTTTGTTTATAACAGTAGTATTCATCAGAAATAATATGGTACCACAATTGAATAAACCTTTAACATTTATCTCAATTTGGATGATAATGCCATTTTATCTTTTAACCAAGTTAGTTCAAAAATTAGGAGGGAAGTAATATGAAGAAGTTAATTATAGCAATAGTTCTTATTGTACTATGTATTGAGTGTACAATGAATAATACAGAGGCTTTGGCACAAAATAGGAGTTATTATCATTATGATAAAAATACTGGTCAAGGAACTAGTATTAGTACATTTTATGATTCAAAGAAAAGACCACATAGAGTAGTGGTAATTAACAAAATACATGGGATTACTTGCGTTGATTTAGATGCAAATACTTATAGTAGATAAGAATAATATGAAGAAAGTAATATGTTTAATGGCTGGTCTAATATTAATGACCAGCTGTTATGAAAAAGGTACATTAACTAGAGGTGATGATAGTATAGATAGAGTTGTCAGAGATAGTGTACCTATGAGAATAGTAAATACTAATAAGTATACCTATTACGAAAGAACCTTGGATACTATACAGGTAGATAGTAATACCTATCAGGTTAATGCTATTTATAGTGGGTATAAAATAATGTCAGTAGTAAGGGTATGTACATTTAGAAAGTAAGAGTAAAGAATATGAATGAGATGTTAAGGTCCTTGTTCTATCAAAATAAGTTTGATAGTCTATTTTATAAATTCGTGCATAACAACTCTAGTTTTAAGGATGTTAAACCACCTATATTAAATAGTTTAGTAAGAGCCTATATTAAGCCCAATGAATATGAACCTATGTATGGGTTTATTGGTAGGGTTATTGGATTAGATAGATCTGGTATGGATTTATTACCTGTTGGATTTTTAAATGAAAGGGATCACTATAACTTTCAAGGTAGTGTTTATAAACTTAATGATAAAGTATATCCTATTATAGTTACAGAAGATCTAATAATACACTTAGGCTTTATACCTTATAATACAAAGGGATTTAAGGGTTATAGGATTAAAATAGGAGGTACATACCTTAGGATTAAATTAGATGAATACCCAGTTGCTGGGTTCATTTTAAAATGGGGAAGTAATACTTATTATGGTATCTATCTCCATCAGCTAATGGAAATTTTAAATTTATACTTTTTACAATTTATATTATGAAGAGAGTAAGATTTATTACACTGGCCATGTATGAGTTATTAATACCTTCTGAAGGTATTAATAATCTTTTCCCGGATGGATTATCTGGATTACAGAAGAATGATATATCATTCTTTGGTTTACAAGCATTCCCTCATGTGGGGGATATAGTAGTTGGATTAGATTCAGTACCTATCTTATGTAAAGCCAAATCTATTATTTGGCCAAATAATAATAGGGTTAAGATGGCAACTAAAGATGAAAAGGATTTCCCTATAACTAAAGTATACCCAATATGTATATCTAATGAAATATTACTCAGACTAGGTTTTAAATGGGATGAGAGATTTCGTAAATTTAGATTAAGGTTAAAAAGTTTTCCTAATATAGATCTAGAGAAATCACCTTGCTCTGAGAAGTATTATATTAAAGAAATAGGTAATATACAATATTTACATGAGCTTCAGGCAGTTCTAAGAATATATCATATTGATAAAGGTATTCTTGATAATAAGTTATGGGTTGATAAAAACTTACCTGAATTAGATTGGGCTAATAATATTAAATAGGAGGATTAAGTATGTTATGGTTAATTTTAGGTATATTACTCTTAGATGTAATTATGAGTATGATGTTAATAGCAGTAGTTTATATCCTAGAAGATATTCGTAGATCATATGATATTCTGAAAGATATATTGGAAGATCTTAGAAGATATTAGGTCTGGGATTATTCTTAGTACTATTATATTATAAGGATGAATAAATCATATTTTTAAAAGACGTATAATAAGGAATGGTTTGAAAAGTCTTGACCTTGTGGTCTTTTTCCCTTAATTGGCTGAGAAGTTGGTTAAGGGATTTTTTGTGTGAGCATGTGTGCATGTGGGATTTGTGGGAAATCCAGGCTAGGATCTCCTTTAATACGAGGATCAAAAACGTGTGGTACTTATTTCTGGGAATCTCCTTTATCAGGGGACCGTAAAGGATGTGGTACTTATTTCGGATCTCCTTAATATATGGGTTAAAAAGTCCAGGTACTTATTTCGGACCACGGTT
>CYGL01000361.1_pt1 | contig 19469 bp, 17 predicted proteins | sample 485531 | NCBI WGS metagenome assembly CYGL01 (sample SAMEA3497897, study PRJEB9818) | human gut metagenome | reverse complement strand
ATTGATGCAGATGTTACAATTGCCTATTGCACAGATGATATTCTCTAACCTCCAACCAGAGCAAGTAGTACTAGCAGTACGATATTTGATGGCTAAAGCAGAATTGACTGATGCTGACAACTTATTGGAATTAATGGATAATTCCCAGAGCCCAGAGCAACGGACCTCCGTCAGAAGTCCAACAGGTTATTAAATACAAATGCCACCAGAAATGACAACAAGAGGTGGCTACAAAGAGACTAATCAGATAATGCAGTCTACAACAAACAAAAGCAATAGTAAAGTAGAATAGTAAAAAGTTAACGTAAACTATAAGGAGATTACCGAATGAGTGACGAATTGAAAAAAGACATTATTCCTTCTGAGGAACCAAGACAGGCAGAGCAAGAAATTGTAGAAGAAGACAAGACACCTGTCGAAGAAGAAACAAAGACAGAAGAAACGCCTAAACAAGAAGAGGTAGTGACAGATGAAGAGAATAAAGAAGACGAACCTACCGAAGTTTTACCAGAAGGTGAAAGCGACGACGATAAGGTATCAGGAAAAACCGAAGATAGTAAGCCTGCGGAAGAAGTTGCTGATGCTAGTGATGCTGTTGAGGAAGTTCCAGAAACGGTAAAGGAAGAAGTTGACATTGATGCTATCAGAGCTGAACTAGAGGAATTGAAAGCTGAAAAAGAAGAAAGAGCTGATGTCGAAAATCTTAATAAAGAAAATGCAAGAGTCGCAAGAGAATACGACGAATTGTGTGGACAGATTAGTGGCAGACTAGAAGCTAAACTTAAAGAACTAGGTATTCCTTTGGATAAAAGTATTACTGATTTGGAAACTGAGGACAAAGCGAAAGCAGAAATTGCGAGAAAACTTATTGGAGATGCTAACGAATTAATTGAAAAAGCAAAAGTAGCAGCTACTGATTTTCTAAATAAAAAAGCACAAGATGTTATCTTCAAAAAAGCTGACAGACTACTTAGGAAGTATGATGTTACAGAAGAGGAAGCTGATGTAGTAGCTAATACATTCTTAGATATCATTACTCAATCAGGAGTAAGAGACTTGGAAGATGATTTGAGGGCTAAGGTAGAACTTGCAGTAGCAAAAGCTAAAATGGTTTGTCAACATGTGTCTAAGACCGCGGAACTAGTAAAAGAAAAAGCAGACGAAGTGACAGAAAAGATTGAAAAGGTTGAAGAAATTATTACTCCTCCAAAAACCGAAGAGCCAGAAAAAGCACCTGAGCCAGAAAAGGAAAAGATTAAAGAAGTTAAAGCAGAAGAGCAAGAACCGCCAAAACCTACCTTAGACACAGCTGAATTTGAAGAAGGGGCAGTAAGTAAACCACAACCAACAGCAAGTATTACAGTAGATAACGTACTAGACAAAATGGCTGCACTACCTTATAAAGAACAGACGCAATTCTATAAAGAAAATATGGTTCTTATCGAAGAAGCTTTAAGAAGAGGCGTTAAATAGATATGAAATTCAAAGATTTTATAAAGACTGTATTCCGTATTCACAAAAACGTTATTAAAGACGAATTTGAAGAAATACAAGACTTATCCCCAACAGAAGAAGATTATAAACAAGGGGAAGCAATGGCAGATGCAGCCGTCGCTGCTATGGCAAGCGTAGGACTAGGATATACAGTCCTCGGGCAACGAATAATGGCAAAGGTCTTCGCCTATGGTATCAGAGATATCAAAGACGGAATTGAAAATAATAGTAAATTAATTATAGGACGAGTTATAGAAGAAATTAGACATGAACAACAGCAACAACGAGAGCAAAAACAGAAGAAACGTAAGCACTTAATAGAATGTTATGATGATATTTATATTCCGATAGTATTCATACTAACACTGGCTTTTATTCTCGGGTTAATAGGTTCTAAGTATAACGAAGGGTATTCAATTCCTTTAAACTATAAATATATTAATTCGAATGAGTTCAATGTGAACGTATAAGGTTTAAATCCTAAACCGCAGACTATGGCAGTATGTAAGGTAATTTACGGTATATTGGTAGTTAGTCTCAATAGGTCGAGCAGGCAGAACGTGGCTCTCTGGTATAAACCACAAAAGAAAATATAGACAATGTAAATGCGTAATTAATTAAAAATCTAAAAGGAGAAACAAAACATGGCTTTAAAAGTTGATGGAACAAATAATTCTTATGAAGTGGCTCTTGCCCAGAAACTTCAATTACAATTGACTCAGCCAATGTCTGATATTCAGACTAAATTGACTAACAGGGATTTTGAAGGTGACTTCTTTAAAATTGGTGATACAGTATCAATTGTAAAACCTGATGTAGCTTCTATTAAAGTAGAAGTCGGAGCTATCACTGACTCGAGAATGGCATTAGAACAGGATATTGATTTCGAAGAAAAAATGACTTTGAAAATTGATAAATCTTCTAGATACGGTTTCTTTGTATCTGATGTCAATAAAGCAGAAGGTAAATGGAACTACGAGTCACTAGGCTTGGCAGTTGCAGGACATAAGATTAGACGCAAGAAAAACGTTGAATTGTGTGACTTAGTTGTTAACGATACAACTATTCACAGAATTGGTACTCCTACTGCCCCTATCGAATGTGCGTCAGTAGATGATTTGTATGCAAAAGTCCTTCTTCCTATGTACTTGCACTTATATAATACTGGTGCTATCGCAGCTGATGGTTCAATCCCTATGGGTTCTAACCCAGTAGAAGGTAAAGCAACTACTGCTGGTGTATTTATGCCAACTGACGGTATCGCAATGCTATTACAATCTAAGTACTTAACAGACCGTTCTACTACACAAGCCGACCAAAAGGTTGAAACTGCTAACGTAGGTAAAATCTTAGGTATGGACGTAGCAATCGAACCAGCTTTATCACAAGACTCCGCTGAAAAGATTACAGTAGCTGGCTTGGCAGAAGGTGCGTTCGTAGTAGTAGCAGGTACTTCTAACACAGTGACAGAAGCTTCTAAGGTACTTCCTCCTGAAAAATTCCGTTCTCACACTAGATTTGGAGACGAATTCCATGGCTTGGAGGTATACGGTAGAAAAGTTGTTGAGAAAGACGCTGCTATCGTAGCGTTTGTTAAAGCACCCGTAGCTTAGACTTCAATAAGAAACATAATTAAATAATTAACGGCTTTTGGGGAAGTTCACGTTAATTCACCTTTCACTCAATACATACTCATTAAACTTCCCCGTTTCTTTTTCTTAATATAATAACTTAAAAGGATTTTATATATATGGCAATTTTAGTGAAAGATTTATATAACCAAGTAGCAATAACGACAGGTTTTCCTTTGTATTCTAACGAAACGGATACTCCTGATACTACTAGATTTTTAATCCAATGTATGAGTTTAGCGTTGCAAAGTGTAATTGATGCTCTTTATATTTCTAACAATATCCTAGAAAGAACTGATACTATTCATACAAATGAAGGACAATCTCTTTACGGTATAGAAGGAATGATTAAGAACTTGCAAATCAAAGACCCTTTGTCTGGTAAATTTTCTAGATTGCCATATCTAGACCAATTTAATAAAGACGAAGAAGATGCTAATATACAACAAGGAAAACCTCGTGGGTATGTTATAAAGAATGGTTATTTAAGGTTAGTTCCTATTCCTGATGATGATTATGAATTGAAAGTTACGCTATCCTCCGAAAAGCTTGTATGGAGCAATAACGATATAGCTAAGATAGGGATAGACAGTGTAGAAGATACTATAATGGCAAGCCAAGAATTTTGTAACGTAGTTTATCTAAGAGCTTGCTCTACTATATTTACCCGAGCTCAAAATGCTAATGCGAATGTGTTTAATGTATTAGCAAAAGACAGAATGAGAACATTAATAGAACGCGATACTGGAACTACGGAAGCTTCGAGAGTCTGGGATAGAAGAGCAGGGCATTACGACCCTGAAAAAGGGTTACTAGGGTAGAGGAGAGGATATATGGCTAGACCTAGAAAAGGAACTAAAAATATAGATGGGCAGTGGATATTCTCTGATTTTAGTAAAGGTTTATATCTGCTCGATACACCTCGTAATATAACTGAACAATTATACTCTCTTGCAATGACTGGAGGGAGAAATTGCTGGGCAGAGAAGGGGGCTCTAGTAAATCAATATGGATATCTCGAAATAGGAAAACTTCCAGAAGACGACCCCGTAATTGCTTATACAAGGATAGCTGCTGGTAATAATGATTTCTTTATTATAACACTACAAGGTAAAGTTTACTTATACACAGCTAATGAGGGTTTAAAAGCATATAAAACTAGCTTGACTATATCAGGGACTCCTATTACTGCTAGAATAGCAAAGGATTTAATTATTTCTTCTGCTGGTAATCATAGTATCTTTGGTGCTTATTATCAGATAGCAGAACCTGTTGAAATATTAACAGTAGCAACAGACCAGATGTTTAAATATACAGCTTACTGGGAATTCCACACGACGGAAGATAATTATAAATACTTCTGGACTAATAAATCTATTGCAGTGAATGGAGATGAATTCTACGTTATAAGTGCTACTCAATCAAAAGAAGAAAAGAAAGCTGGAACTTGTACTATAAGAATATATCCTGCTGACTCTACAAAGACTTATGAAGGACCTTATATAGTTGCAGAAAAAACTAGACAGGAAGTAAGCTTTGTGTTTAAACCTGAAAATATAGAGCCAGATACAGGGGGCACTGTAACCCCAAAACCTGACGTAACTATTAATCCTACCTTAATGGAAGTATCTCAAAATAGATTATTCATTCAGGATACTAATGGAATTATATTCTATACAGCCTTAGGTCTCATTGGGATTGATAGCGAAGTGCAGCAATTAAATATTAACTTTGATGAGAGTGCAGGGGCTGGGTATTTCAAAGGCTTCTACAATGATACGTCCCAAACTCTTGCTATTGAAGATTTTCTTTCGGGCACTTTGATTATTAAAGAAAGTGGATTTTACTTCTTAACAATAACACAGGCAACATCGGCGACTGGTAGTGCTATCTATACAGTTAATATAGAAAAGATTTCTAACTGCGGGCAGAAATATGCGTCAGACCACGTAATTGTTAGAGAGAAAGTATATGCTTTTGATACCAATACGGGAGCTATTGTAAATGCAATATCAGTAAACGTATTTGGTTCTATGGTTGCTGGTAAACCTATCGTATCAGCAGAATACGTAAACGCTCAAAACTCTGGCATAAATGATAGCAGGAGATATCTAACTTATAATGCAGAGTCGGAAGTATTTATTTTATATTATGGGGAAAATCTTAATAATGGTTTAATCCTTACGGCTGCTGGAACTCTATTCCCTAGACAATTAGATAAACAAGTTATTGGATATTTAGGATTTAACCAAGGTGTTGCGGGTATCACGAGAGACTGTAAAATTATTCAAGACTTTAAAAAATCTTCGATAGTTCCCAATTTATCATCTATCGTCGAATTCGAGGCTATCGGTCTGAGAAGTAATAGACTAGCATGTGCGACTATGCTAGAAGTAACAGAGTTAAACGAAATCTCTTATAATCTATCAACAAGTAACGCGGGCTCTTCTTATCAAAAGATTACCCCTTCAACAGACGCATCTACTCGTGGGGTTATTCTACCTCCAATGTTATACTCAGACAAAGAAAAACAGCTTATATATAATAGCTTTTCAATAGAAACTAAGTGGGCAGATAAAAAATCTAACGTAACAAGGATATCAGCTCCTATGTCTGGGAGAGAGGGTATATCACTAACGTTTGAATTTCCAGCAAATACTGCATTTTGTTTAAGTGCTTTGAGATTGCCTGATTTTAGCCAAGGTGAATAATAGAAAGATACAATAGATATGAAGCACAGAATATTAACTAACTCAGATTTAGAGAAATATCTAGACGATATAATTGAATGTTATAAGGATAATCCCCAAATACTTGACAGCCAAAATCCTTACTGTCTAATTAATAGAGATGGAGCTAGGTTGTTTGTAGGTTCATTTATAGATGCCGAAGACTCACTCGTTATGGGAGTATTTGATAATAAGGAATATAATCTGTACGGGGTCGTAATTTTTGATAGGATAAGAATGGCAGACAAGCGAAGTGCAGAAGTTCACATAGCATCGTCGAGGCAGGTTTGGGGTAAGATAATATTTGATATATATAAAGATATTTTAAATACTTGTATATTTGATGTTTTATATTGTCAAATACCTCAGAACTGTGTATTAGCTATCGGATTAGTAAAACGTTTAGGGTTTAGAAAAACTGGATATATACCAAAAGCTATTCCTTATGTAAATATAAAAGGGGTAGAAAGATTGTACGATTTACAAATCTATTCGATAGAGAAGAAAGATAAAAGCAAATAACTTGAACACAGAGGGAATATATGACGAGGTTTAAAAGAAAGAAAATAACAAAAGATACTGCTGGCATTAAACATGGTTTTAGAAGTGGTTTAGAAGAACGAATAATTAAGCAATTAGAGGAATATGATATTCAACCTAATTACGAGTCTATTAAACTAGATTATATTATACCTGAAAGCAAGCATGTCTATACCCCTGATTTCCCCGTATGCAAGTCTATCGTTATAGAAACTAAGGGCAGATGGGTTTTAGAGGATAGACAAAAAATGCTACTACTTATAGAGCAGTACCCTGAAATAGATTTTAGAATGTTATTTTATAATGCTAATCAAAAAATTAAAAAGGGTAGTAAAACTTCTTACGCAGACTGGTGTGATAAACATAATATCAAATGGGCTAACAAGGAAATTCCATCTGAATGGATAGCAGATATCTTTGAAGCTCTTAGCAAAGAGACTTAGTCCGATAGGGAATGCATAGTATTCTTAATAAATTTTAATATAAGTATTGACAATTGATGATGTATATGAAATAATATAATTATAGGAGGTTTAGCTAAATGACAAAAGAGGCTAAATTTAAACAAACTGATTATACAAAGGGTGGCAGAGACATATCTAACACAGCCATTCCTCTGTATCAGGAAACATTGACCCAGATGGGAGACTATAACAGAAATATCCAGAATAGGATAGACCCTTATATGAAGTATATCGACCTAGCACAAGCTGGTGAGACTTCTGATTTTCTACGTAATTACAAGAGAGCTATGGGTCAACAAACTGGACAGAACTATGCAGCTACTGGGGGAGGATATTCTTCCGCTAACCAATTAGGTTATGATGATTTGCAAAACTATTATAACAGATTGGGAGCTAATTTATACACCTCTGGCTTAGGTATGGCTGAACAGATGGCTAATAATGAATATAATGCTCTATATAATTCACTAGGAGCTTACAACCAAGCTTATGGATTAGGCAAAGATTATTCTTACTATGACCAATATAATGATTTGGTGGACCAAGCGAATGATAACTGGTTAAGCGGGTTACTTACATCTGCTGGCGACTCTATCGGAGCTATTTCAATGAACTCTAATAACCCTTGGGTAATGGCTATTGGTGGTGCAGTAGGACATACTATGGGTACTGCTGGTAGAATGATGGGCAATAACGCTAGTGACATTCTAGCATCATTGAGGAGTCAAGGTGCTGGCAATAGTGGTCAAGGGCAATACGGAAGTAGCCAAAGCTCCGCCAATGCTGAAAAAGGAATGAGTAACTTATTAGGTAATTTCGATTGGTTTAGTGGTAATGGAGGCTTTGGGTCTTCGTCAGGTACTACAACAACAGGTGGAGGAAAAGGTAATTTAGGAGGTATAGGTAATTACGGACTGAATACAAAACAGAGTATGCCGAGCTTTAAAGGCTTTAAAATTTAGGAGATTATATAAATGGTAGATTTTAAAGAAAGATTAAAAAGAGCAGCTATTTCCGCAGCAAGAAAGACTCCCGCAGGTAGTACAATATTAAACTTAATCAACCAGAGTAAAGGGGCTAAAAAGGAATTGGAAAGAAGACAAGAAGTAACGAGGAAAGAAATGGATAAAAAACCTAGTAGTTCTAAAACTCCTATTCAGAGTAAAGTAGCAGAGAGAAGGAAAGCAGCAACTCTCGCACCTCAGTCGAATATTTCCAGAATGCAGCCAAGTGCAAACAGGGCTGATATGCAAGCCATGATTGCTCAAATTGCAAGAGAGGAAGGCGTAGACCCTGCCCTAGCTTTATCCATTGCACATATAGAAACTGGTGGAACATTCGACCCTAATGCACTAGGAGATAATGGAAATAGTAAAGGATTATTCCAAATCCATGGACCCTCTCACCCCGATTATAGGGGAGGTTTTAATCCAGAGGAAAACGCAAGATACGGAATAAGATTATTTAAGAACTTACTAGATGCTAATAACGGGAGTGTTAATAAGGCTATATGGGCGTATAACGCAGGACAAGGAAATGTTAATAGAGGGGTCCTTCCTTCTACTACAAAAGATTATATTAATAAGATGAGTGTATTAGGACCTCGATATAGACAACAATTACCTAGCAGTGATGCGCCCGAACTCAGACCTGAAAATTACAGAGTTCCTGCTGGGGTAGGCGGCACTAATATTGTAGACCCTAGGGCGATGCAGCAACCCGTCGGGCAAGTACAACAAATACAAGCCCCACAGGCAGTGACTACGACTCCTCAATTAGACACATTGAAATTGCAATTACAATCTCAGCTGGCAGACCCTAGAAATCAACAGTTAGATATTCCTACAATGTATAATAGACTTACTGAGAAATATAATGAATTACAAAATCAAATTCAAACACAAGACCCTAGGTATCAAGGTGGTTTGATATCCGCACAAGGATATTACGTCAATCCAGATGAGGCTATTAGACGTATGAAGATGGACGAGGTTAGTCAGCGAATTAATGCTATTCATGGTCTGCCCAATAATGAACCATCTAGATTAGATAATTATTTAAAAGAGCAAGAGCTAAGATATCAGCTTAATCAGGCTAATCAGGCAGGAGTGCCTTATGCTGAATATCAAGCAGCTATGTTAGATAGACAAAAACAGATGGTATCTGCAAGAGCAGCTCAGATTGATAGTGAATTAAAAATGGCGTTAGCTAACGAAGACAATGTGTTCAAGCGTCAACAATTAGCAGCTCTTATCGAACAAAACGGAATAGATGCACAGAACGAAATAAGTAACTTAAACTATCAAATACAAGCCACTGGCGCGATAGAACAATATAAAGCACAAGAAAATAGAAATTTGCAATACCTAAAAAATATGCAGAGTCAACAAGATAGTGAAACTCAATTCAAAAGAGATTTAATGAGAGATACCTATAAAAATCAATTAGAGCTGGGAAGAGATATCGCAAAAGTTAAAGCTAATCCTTATCCTGCGATGGGTTCGATAGCTGCAATGGCTGGTTACGACCCTGTAATAGCTCGTGGGTTAATGGAAGCTTCTGGACTGGGAGGATATGCATTCCCTGAAATGACGCCAGAGGTGGCTGATAAGATTTATGGAAGAACTCCTAATACCCCTACGCAGAATGGTTTCTTAGATAAATTAAGAAAATATGCTGGATTAAATCAGGGAGGATTACAAGCTAATGAGCAGTAATATGAATTATATAGACCCTTCTGTTTTAAACAGTATGTCTGCTGATGCATATTATAATTATTTAATGGGGCAACGTACGAGTGGGAGGACCCCCCTCCCTAGCCCATCTGCGTACTGGGATAGACCTATTCAAGAAAGACTCCAAAGCCTTCAAGGTGGAGATGTAGCTCCTGATGTAGGGGGAAGCATTCGAGGTTCAGGTAATAATCTACTCAAAAATATTCGGGCTAATATGGCTGAGATAGGTACTGGTATTACTTATGTCGGAGGACACCCCTTTGAGGTAGCAGGTACTATTGGGGATTACCTTCGAAGGAATTATAAAAATCCTTATAAAATCGCAGGTGATGTTAGTGATATGGTTACGTCGCCATACAACTTCAAACTAGGCAATATTGGAAATAAAACATTAGGGGAAATGGTTGCTGGGGCTGCCGTAGGAGCTTATGAACACCCTGTTGATGCTGCTCTTGATTTTACTTCACTAGGTGGTTGGGAGTTATTGAAGACAGGATTAAAAGCTACAAAAGCAGGACAAAAAGCTTTAAAAGCTACCGAAAATCTAGCTGCTAAGGCAGGGTTAGATTTAGGTGGAGATATAAATAAGGCTATTCAAGGCGGATTAGATGTGTCTAAAGCAGAAGTCAAGAAGGCTTTAACAGATGCTACTAAACCTATCCAAATAGAAGCAGTAAGAAAAGCTAAACCCGACGACTTAGCACTAGTAATTAAATCGGCAGAAGAAGGTATCCCCGTAACTGGTAAGACATTAGAGGTTAAGAACGCTCTTAGAGAATTCTCCACTAAATGGGACGATGTTGTTCAGAGATATTCTCCTCATACTCGGGTTGAACCACAAGATTTGTCTATCATTCAAAAGATAGCAAGAGATACTGGCGATACTTATGCTACGGCTAGAAAGAATGTAACTCCAATCCTTGATACTTTAAAAGAAGAAGATGGTTTAACCAAAGTTAAAGAACTTGCTGAAAGTGGTAATACTAACGCACAAAGAGTTTTAGAGGCTAAGCAATTATATGACAAAGGTGATATCTTCCCTGTCACCCATGGTATTGCGGAAGTTAATAAAATTCAAGAAGTAAGCCCTGATAGGATATTAAATAAAAGATTTTCTACAAGAGAGTTTGGTAACGCTTCATACACGGATATTGCTAAACAATTAATGAGACCTTCTGAATATTTAGAAGAATTAGGTGTAAACTTTGCTAATACCGAAATAGCTAGACAAATACTTCAAGGTGAAAAACTCGGTGGAGTATCTGGTTTAGCTCCTACTGATATGAGTAAAGCTGTATATATTCCAAGGGAAGCCATGGAGCAGGCTATGCGTAATGAAAAGGACATTCATGAAGTATTGAAGTCTGCTAAAAAAGAAAAAGTTCTTGATGATGATATTCCGCTAGATGAAGCAACCGCTAAAATCCTAGAAAATAAGACTGAGCGTAGAGGTTCTGCAATGAGTGGAGTAGCTGGGGACTTAACAAAACTAGCTAAACAGTCTATGTTGGGTGCTGGTTCTTACCTCGGTGGCAACGCCTTGACAGCTGCAACTACTGCAATGCTTAATTCAGGACCTATGCTCATATCTGATATCATTAAAGCTTCTAGGTCAAAAGGAAAGCTTCTTCAAGACTTAGGTTTATACAGGGCTGACGCAAAAGCCGCTAAGATGCATCACCCAATTACTCAGGCTATAAATACTATCAATGATGTTGGTGGTGGTAAAGCCCTCAGATGGGTTGATAGAAAAATCCAAAACTGGTGGGGTGAGGTGGCTGCTCATGCTGCATTAAGAAAAGCGGGAGTTAGAAGTATTTCTGACGCTACAAAGGTGCAGTTAGCAGATATTATCCACAATACTAGAAGGGGAGGGCTATTAAATGACCCTGTGTCGAGTTTACCAAGTGCTCTTACGAACATTCTTGGTCCAACGAATCCATTTTTCAATTGGGTAGAAACCGCAACTAAGTCTACTTATCATCAGTTTAGAAACGCTCCATTCTTGTCGAACGTAATTCTAACCGATGTTCTAGCTAATATTGGTTATGATAAGGAAATGCAGAATAGACTGAACCTAAGAGTTAAATCTGATAAGCCTTATGTATCATATAAATTCGATGATAGGACAGGAGGAATAAAGGAAACCACGGTAGAATATTTACCTATAACATCTTCGTTTAAATTTCTAGATAGTGCTGGGCTAGGAGCCGACGCGCAACCTGCTAGCGTACCTTTGTTAAGCGATTTACTTAGTGCTATGCAAGGGAAAGATAGATATGGTAGACCACTTAAACGGGCGATGAAACCTGATGAGGTAGTACAAGCTATTGGTAATAACAGGTGGAGAATGAACCCTCAAACTGGTGAAAGAGAAAAGATTGGTGGACAAGCTGACGAAGTCCTTTCGACAGTTATTAAAGATGTTCTAGTACCTACGTCATTATGGAATAGGACGTTAGCACCTGCACTAGGTGGAATTATGGGAATGCATTACAACCAACCTTACGCACAGTCTATCTTGGGTGATTACTCAGACAGTGATGCTTATAATAATATGCTAATAGGTGGGAACCCTGAAAAACCTAGAACTAGCATGGACATTATAAGAGCAATTTCTGGCAGAAGTCAATATCCTTATTATGAAGATAGAGACTACATGACGCCATCAGAAGCTCGTAAATTTATGAAGGGCGTAGCTAGACAAAGAAGTAGGAGACTAGACTAATATGGCAATAGAAAAATTTAAGTTACCGAGAGAAGACTGGTACGATACTGTTCGAATAGACCCTGATACTGGGGAAATTGTCGGGAGAATATATAAAGATGCCTTAATCGAGAATTTTAATGCGATAGAAGCTCAGTTGAATGAACTAGCAGGTCTTAAAGGGTACAATGTAGATATTCCTGATTTGTCAGATTTCGACTTTGACGATACTACTCTCGAAAGTGATGAAAACAGAATTGTAAATGTCCAATCCTTTTTAAAAATAATGGGTGTTCAAGGCTTTCCCATTGAGTGCACCTTTACTGGGAATGTCTGTAAAAGACTTCTATACTTCGATAACCTAAACAAGCCAAAAGTTATAAGTAATATAAAAGTATCAGGTTTAGATGAAACTACTAACAAATATGTTCTTTTGGATTATGTTAAGAACGAATTAAAAGCATCGTCCACAATCGGAGTAAAAAACACTACATTTATAGGAATGTACAACAAAGGTGAAGTTTATTGCCTCAATCATAAAGACTTAGCTAATATAAATGTATTGTCAATTCTGAGCAATATGTCCGAAGATACTCGTGGCTTCGGTTCTTTAGAAGGACATTGTCTACCTCAGAATAAAACTGGTGCTGGCGGTCGAGCTTATGCATCTTGGTATAGAGAGAGTAAAGGACCTAAACCTATTACAATCAATGCAATTACTGACTACGGGAGGAGGATAAATCCTTAATGAGTTTTGACTTTTTTAACGTATCAAATTTAGCTTTCGGAAGTAAACTTACTGCTGCGTTCAAGCAGTTAGATGGATTATATACGGAGGCAGCAGACAATATTAGGCAAATTATAGACAAACAAGAAATTCTTAGACAGTATATAAATAGGAATTATCAGGTTCCAGAACCTAATAAACCTACAAACGCTTGTCGAACCAATGAAGTATTCAACCTTATCAAAGGTCGAACAATTATAAAAGACCTTAGGTATGACTCAACTGATGAAACTCTTACTATGGAGCTTGTAAAACACTCTCCTGTGTTGAATAGAATAACAAGAGCAACTGGAAGTACTACACTAGAAAGTGGATATTGTTTTTATAAGATAGCCCCTTCAAATGCTAATGTTGATACGGCGATAAGATTTTCTGATACCTATGATATAAAAAGTGATGAACTATTCTTAATAAAGTTTGAGGTAGACACTATTAATAAGAGTATGATGATACTGGACGGATATGGCGAACTGAACATTTATCCGCTAGATTTTAGCCAGTACACAGGCATAAGTTTAGGAGAAGTTTTGTCTAACCCATACACTGCAAAAGGTTATGAATGCGTTCTTATCGTTGGAAACGAATGGAACGGTATACTCGTTAAGAAAAATGGAGTGACTATTTTTGATACTAAGTGTTGGGGAAATAGAGACCACGTAACACTCTACCTAAAACCCGACGATACTATCAGCGGAAATTTTGACATAATTAAAAGAATTAACTATTTGACTACTTAGGAGAATTATTTATAATGGTTTTTAGCAAAGATTTTAAAGGACAAGTAAAAATATCAGAAGTCAAAGAATGTCTAGACGCCTTAGTAACTGGGGTTAATAAACAGATAGATTTGTACAATACTTCTGACTATGTGCAAGATATTGACTACAATATTGGAGCACCTGACCTAGCTCCGTTAAACTACACTTTATCGGTTGGTGGTTTAAAGAAATTTCTAAATGCTTACAATGGCTGTGTAGTAGGGTGCAAAGCTTTTAATATTGGAGGACAGTATGCAGTAACTGATGGTATTATGTTTTTACAGGACGGTTGCCATCGAATTCCTGCACAAGTAATCCCTTCTCTACCAAAGACACTCGAATACAGCCCATCAGCTAAAATATATAAAGGGCAGAAAGAGCCTCCTATTCTAGGCAGTGGAGGCATTGAATATGGGGACACTTACCCATATAGAACAAATCTGCTATTTACTCCAGACACTTACGGTTTTATAGGACCCGACGGGGAAGTAGGTCCTATTACTCTGACAAAAAAACAAAGAGTATACAGAATTGACCCGATTTACCACCCTAATATAACCAGAGAGGTCACTGTTGGAGAAGATATTCACTCGGGAGGCATATCAGATGCTGATTGGCATACTGGAGCTTTTGGAGTCAACTTGGAAAAGTCCACTGGAAGTAAAATACAAGTAAAATGGGGAGACCCTACTCAGTCTCTTAGTAAATTAGAATTCAAGGTTTATAGACCTGCGGACGCCGTAGGCGGAGTGGAAAACAGAGGAACCATAGAAGTGGAAATCCCCATGAATATATATGTAGACAAGCAGCCAGTCCCTCTTAGTAATAATTGGGGAACTCAGCATTTAAACATGCGTATAGCAGTAAGAGTTGAGTCGGGAATTCATTACGAATTTAAACCATATATTAATTTCAATGGCTTTGATAAATATGCTAATCTGTCGTACAACTACCCTGACAATACCTATTATGGGGACATATCAGTGGATAGTAGCATTGCCCCTGATGCCGAAAATAGGTTAAAGATAAGATTTGAGGACATTTATATTAATGATGAGAGCGGTTCAGGGATAGGATATGGATTTCACGTAGAACTTTATCCGAAATGGTGTAATACAAGTACTACCCTCACTGTGTATCCAAAAATCGAGGCTACGGCATATACCGAGGACAGCATTGTTAATACTAGTGTAGTTGTAAAACCTGTATACGATGGACAGTTGCCTTGCGGAACTATCTATGTCCAGCCTGACGAGTACTTTAGCGCTTCATCTGTTGTGACCTCTGGGAGCGGAGACGTTCCATCAGGGATAACTGACTGGATTTATATTTGCGACTTAAACCCTAATAGAGAAATAGCTTTGTCTAATGCCCCAAATCTAGCTGTGTGCAATGTTGAAGGAATGTATATTACATCTCAAACTAAGAATGTGGGCTTAGAAACTATCGAACAAAGAGACATTAATAAAGCTCAGTTTGTCTCAGGAGTGCCAAGAGATGCCAAAGGTGCTAAGGGACGCGGCAGTAGGTCTAATATTGTAAAGCTGTTAGGCGAGTATGTTGCTAGAAGTTTCCAGAATAAGAAGAGAGCATCAGGCGGAATAGCTATATATAATAAGTTATTCCTACCAAAGGGGGTCCCTAACCCATATACCTACGAAGGAAATGGAAGTTACGGACCTAATGGACAAAAAACTTTCGATGTAAATGTTACAAGAAATTCATAATACACTTGACAAAACAAAATTTATCGTAAATAATGAGAATATAATTGGAGGTACTACTTATGCTCTATGTTGATGCGGTTTGCATTAAGGGTGAAACTAGAAGCTTTAACTGCACGATAAATACTTCGGAAGATGGAGGAAGTACTTTTAACCCACTTGACCTATCGGAGTATCACGTTAAGTTTAGGGTTTTAGGAAGTCCTACATCAGACTCTAAGGTTCTATTAGAGAAGATTATTACACAGGATACATTACTAGAAGTAGAGGGACAAATAACAGTCCCTGCAAATGGCGAATTTGTATTTACTATTAATAAAGAAGATACTAATGAATTGGGCTTGGGAGCTTTCCCTATTTCAATTCAATTAGTCGGAACAGATGATAATGACCTTGTGTATACTCTTACTGAGGGTGGACAACGAGGAGAATTTAATAAATTAAGGATTGTTCAGGTGTAACCTGACGAAATGGAGGTATAACCAAAATGGCAGATGAAAGAAAAGTAGCCTTTAATTGGTATTTAAACCGCCAAGGTCCGAGAGGTCCACAGGGGGTAAAAGGCGATACTGGGTTCTCTCCAAATATTACTGTTGAAACCGACACTCTCAATGAGTATATTCTTCGAATAACCAATGAGGGAGGGTATTTCTTAACTAGTAATTTGAGAGAACACAAAGAAGATAGGGGCGGAACTTACATACGCTATGATAGAGAAAATGGCGTAATGTATGCGGGTGAAGCTGACACAGCAACAGATGCTAAGGCTGGTATGATTAAAATAGCTTCTGTTGAAGATATAGAGGCTGAGGACGAGTCAACAGCAGTTACTCCTGCCATACTAGCAGGTTATGTAGCTGGTGTTGGTGGGGCTCCGATAGATGATACAGCAGTTTCTTCTTCTAAGGTATGGAGTTCTGAAAAGACTAGCCAATCCATAGCAGCGGTGTCTAATCAAGTAGCCACTAATACAACCGATATTTCTAATATTAAAACTGCATTGCCTAATAAGCAGAATAAATTAACAGCAGGCGCTAATATTATTATTGAGGGAGATGTAATTAGTGCAACAGGTTCGGGTAGTGGAGATGTTACTCTTGCAGGAGATAATAGCTTTACTGGCAATAATACGTTTGACGGAGAAACTACATTTAATGCTCATACTTGGACCCGAGAGCAAGAAGCTGTAAATCTAAATGTCACAAGCAATGCAACTCTCAAAAATGCTTACGTAACTGGGACCTTATCTTCTTTAGGAGAAATTTCTGCAGTATCTATTCAGACTGCAGGCATTAAAAATAATCAAAATAATAAATACTATCTAAACCAAGCTTCCATTACAGCTGGTTCTGATAATTTAGTAATAGCAGAGACAGACGAAGGTATTAAATTAGTAGTGAACGCCCCTACTGACGCACAGTTTGGACAATTGCAAGAGTCGATAGCTGATTTAAGTACTAAGATAAATAATTTAACTGATAGAATAAGAGCCCTTGAAGAACAAATCGATGGAGGAATAGCTTAGTATGACACAGATAAAATTACGTCGGGATACGGCGGCTAACTTTACCTCAAAAAATCCTGTACTGGGAATTGGTGAGCCAGCCTATGAAACCGACACTAAAAAATTAAAAATAGGAGATGGTACTACTGCTTATAATAGTCTAGGCTACTTTGCAGGAGAGGGCGGAAGTACGTTTAATGTCGTACAACCTCTTAAACTAGTAGATGGCACTTTAACTTTACAAATAGATGAACAGACTATTCAGGTGCAGAATGGGAAATTAGTTGCCAACTTAGACGAATTGGGTAATGAAGTTAATACTTTGGCAGGAGAAGTTACAAGTGTTCAAGCTGATTTACTTAAAAAACAAGACGGATTAGTCTCCGCTTCTCCAATAGAGATAAAAAAATCTACTGGATTGACAGTAGTAGGAACCCCTATATCTGGCAGTGATTTTGTTATGGATAGTATATCGAATAACTCTTATTGCTTATTTCCCGAAAATCTTATAGCTATTGGAAATGATTATCAGTTTAAATTTACAACCACTGAGGTCGAACCAACTACTTATGAACGCATATTTGACTTCGGGGACCCTTTGTGTCCTCAATGGGATTATACGAGTCATAATATTTCGGTCTGGCGCGAACCACAAGGCTGGCAACCTATAATTCCGAATGCTAGTCTGAATACTACTTATTACATCAGAATGAAGATGGTTAGCACTTTACAAATGCAATATTGCTATTCTACTGATGGAAGAACATTTACTGACTGGGCTACTCTTGAAATCGACAGTACAAATCCTTGGAGTGCTGGTTTAAATCACCATATAGGAATAAGTCAGAAAACTGATGGTTTTCAAGGGGCTTGGTTAGGTTCTATTGACTTGAAAGAATGCTATGTGATAGCAAATGGTATTAAATATTACATGTTTCCAGATGCTAAGACGGGTGCTATTGGAATTAATCTAGGCTCTGGTCTTACAGTTACTGATGGTAAATTAACAGCCACAGGTGGTGGTAGTTCCTCAACTACCGAAAAGTATGGGCTTGAAGGCGATTACTGCTCTAAGTATGGTATAGTTAACTGTATTGACGGAATATTGTTAGAAGGTACTGGGCAAGTTACTCTAAAGGCTGGTGTCGTGATGCAGCTAACTGAGACTACCAGTCTTACAACGAATGCCTCAAATATAGTTCACGATATCACGTCCACTGGGGACTTCGACCTGTTCTATACATCAGGTAGTTTATTAGAAGCTACAAAGGTAGTATTCTCTGAACAAGAGCCAGAAGACGGTGCTACGGGAGTTCTTGCTTGGTTTAATGGCACAAAATGGCAGTTTAAGTCAAACGATGAAGGGAATGTATGGAGAGCTGCTCCTGCTGTAAGATTAGCACATATTCGCATGACTGATGGCAACATCACTAGAGTTGACTACATTGGCAATAGACATCTGAATAAGCTTCTCCCTGTAACAATGGATACGGACCAGACCATTACTGGGCAGAAAACGTTCACAAATAATTTGTTTTTTGATTGCACTAAGGCTGAATCTGGTAGCCTTGGAATTAAAGCAAAGTATCTGTCAGGGTCTCAGATTAAAACCGTAAGTGTCTTTGGCGGGCAACTTGGAGTAAATAATAATCTAAATTTTGGATTAGAGAATAGTCTGCTACGGATAACTGGGAACCCTATTCAGTTTAGTCAAACTCCAATCAACTTAGATGATGGAGCAAAATTCCTTATTCAATCAACTGTTACTGGCACTGACAACGTAACTGTTACTGAGACCACTGATGGTATACAAGTGGCTGGATTATCAAACTCTGCAATTGCAGCTCTCGCTGGCATGACCAATAATACCACTATATATACCAATGTTGTTAGTGATACTGAATATACTACAACAGAGGCTGGTTTTTGGTGTAAGCGCAAGGCGGAAACAGTGGGTCAAGGATATATAACGATAGACATTAAATATCCATCTGGTACATTTACCCCTATATCTGGTATTAATGGTCCTCAGCAAGGTTATTACTTAATTACGCCAGCGATATTTCTAGCGGCGGGTGAAACAATTAAAGTAAGACATGGAAATTTATCGTCAGTAACACTAGCATCGATTAAAACAAAAGGAGGTGTTTAATAGATGTTCATAGCAAAACAGAACGGAACTTTAATCATCGCAGCCTCGGTGGATAGACAAGAAGTAATTAATAAAACAGTTACCTTTATATTTACCCCGCCTTAAAATCGATTTATACTATTGAAGAAACAGATACTGAATACGTATTTGCAGGTGATAAATACGCAACAAGAGAAGAGGCTAGCAAGGTAGAGCAAGATAAAATCAATCATCTTACTTGTACAGCTCTTGATTTGGTTACATT
>CYGL01000360.1_pt1 | contig 19512 bp, 23 predicted proteins | sample 485531 | NCBI WGS metagenome assembly CYGL01 (sample SAMEA3497897, study PRJEB9818) | human gut metagenome | reverse complement strand
TTATCACACTATGACGATGACGCTATAGACGATTTATATGTAGCGTATGCACTCAAAAGAGATGTAATCCATAACCTACCATTGCCAGAAATAAAAAAAGCGCCCTCTACGCTAATGAGCATAGAGAACGCCGACGGAGTAAATCTTAAAGCGGTACTCGAAAGAGATAATATCTTATCTTATGGTAAGCACATTATAACCGACGAGGAACGTGCCACGATTAAAGCATTAATTGAGGCTTATTTGAAAACAGAGTAAAAGGGAATATCAAGGGGAGTTTTGTATTATGAAAAAATTAATTATTGCCGCACTATTGGCTTTCTGTACTATGTCAGCGCAAGCTATCACGTTGCCAGAATTAACCAATTATAATAGCTATTTAGAGCTGCCTAATGCGATGAACGAAAAGCAATTTATGCCTATTGATGTGCAGGTTATCAATACAGGCAACAATACGCTCGAGATCATAACGCCAATATATAGCTATATGCCTACTTATAAGAATTTCATTATTACAGAGTTTGTAAAACACTATAAATATGATTTCAGTAACCGCAGTATCGTATTAGAGCTAACAGAAACAAACCTTATAGACGGCCGAAATGGCAAAGTATTAAAACGTTCTAACCATAAGCCGCCAAAACGTGTCGAGCTACAACAAAATACATATGGTTATTTAGAGGCTATGATTGCGCTAGGTAACGCCCAACGCACAGGCAAGTTTACACCACCAGCAGCTAAATAAAAAAAGAGCCCCTATCAAGGGGCTTTATTTATAGGCAAAATAAAAAAACCGCCATAGATAGCGGCCTAGGCGGTTTCTTATGCAATATTGGATTTTATTATTGTTACTATATTAATTATACTACCGAAAGGAATATCACACAATGACAAAAGACTTACAAACAGGCGTTATATATGCCAGATATTCAAGCGATAAGCAAAGAGAGGCCTCAATAGAGGGCCAAATAAGAGAGTGCACCGAGTACGCCCAGCGTGAGGGCATTCTTATTACTAAAATATATACAGATAGAGCCCTCTCGGCTCGTACTGATAACCGCCCAGAGTTCCTACAAATGATACGAGATAGTGCCAATCAGTCATTTAATTATGTTATCGTCTATCAGCTCGATAGGTTCAGCCGTAGCCGTGAGGATAGCGCCAAATACAAGGGTATATTACGCCGTAATGGTGTGAGAGTATTGAGTGCAAAGGAAAATATCACTAATGAGCCTGCTGGCATTATTCTCGAGAGTATGCTCGAGGGTATGGCCGAGTACTACTCTGTCGAATTATCCCAAAAGGTAAAACGTGGCATGACAGAAAACGCACTCAAAGGCAAGATGAACGGCTCGGCCATTCCGCTTGGCTATGATCTAACAGAAAACCACCATTTGGCCGTGAATGCTCACGAGGCCAAGGCGGTAAGGTTAATATATGACTTATACCTAAAACAGTACTCTATGGCTAAAATCGAGGCTATTTTTGCATAGTAAAGGATATACCACAAAACGAGGCGGTAAGATTTCGCAAAGTGTGATAAAAACAATACTATCGAATGAAAAATATATAGGCGTGTACTCATGGGGAGATATTCGCATTGAAAACTCAATACCGCCTATTATTCCAAAAAAGGTGTTTGATGAGGTGCAGCAAGTCATGCCTGCACGCACAAAGAATAAAGGCCGACGCTCTGAAATGTATAACTTATGCGGCAAGCTCATTTGTGGTGAATGTGGCGGCCATTATATGGGCTCTACTGCTACATCGAGAAATAAAGAAAAACATCATTACTATGTGTGCACTAACCGCCGAAAATATCACACTTGCACAGCGCCAAATATTCGCCGAGATGAGCTCGAAGATTTAGTGATAAATAAAACTCTTAATATCTTAAATGAGCCTCAAATTATCGCTCGTATAGCCGATTTAGTTATGTCTGGCTATAGTAATGTTACCCAAGAGGCAAAAGTTGCCATACAGGGCATAAATAGCAAAATTAAGGCTATAGATACAGAACTAGATAACTGCATGAGCGCTATTAAGCAAGGCTTTATTACTGATAGGCTCAAATCAGAGATAGAAAACCTCGAGAGCGAGCGCCAAACCCTACTCGAGCAAAAAGCGAACCATGAGAGCACGATCACACCTATTAAATTTACCGCCGAGCATATAGAGTATTTTCTCGAGAGAATGGCAAAAGAAAACCCTACCACAAAGACAGGCCGCTCTCGCATTATTGATACATTTATCAAGAGCGTTACTATCTATAGTGATAGGGTCGAAATCGTATTCAATTATAAAAATGAATTGCCAGAATTTAGCAGTCAATCTGCTACTGGTTCGCATTTTAGCGAATTGGTGGGCAATATATACCATAAAGCGAACCACTTTTATATATATTCTACCGCCTACCCTATTACTTTAGTTATGCCATTCGGCTTTTAAAGTATATAATGTATTATATAAGATATATTAGTTATATACAATGTATTCACTATAAAAACTCTATAAACGAAAAATAAGGCCTATCGTGCTAGTATCTCACTAACTACGATAGGCCTTATTATTTGCCAATCATCAAAACACAGAGCTATGTGTCCGCCCTCACATAGTAGGGAGATTATGGATCACCTCGATTTCATCGAATGGCGCCAGCAGCACCAACTAGAAAACCAATCACACCACCAGCGGCCCATGCGTCACGTTGCCACCGTAAGCGTTGCTCTGTTCGTCTATTGTTTTTGATTTCGTTCTTCAATTCGTCTAATGAGTTCGAGGCTAGAGTTAAGCTCTGCTCTTGCTCTGTTATTTTGTTCGAGGCTTTCGCCAATTCTTGCCCCTGTTTCTCGTTGATTTCCCTCAATTCGGTCAAGGCTTTCTCCCTCTCGCTGTTGATAATTCTCAATTCTTTTAATTCTGTCGCCTGCGTCATTGTTAAGCTGTTGGCTTGTTCCAATGATTTTGTTGAGTTCTCGATTGAGGCGTCGGCTGTCCTCAAGTGCCCCTTGAGTTTGTTCCAGTCGCTCAATGGCACGCTGATAGTTGGCTCTGGCTGTGAAATATCCACTTGCGAGGCTGCCAACGCTGTAGAGTACAAGCACACACAAAGCACCAATAATAAGCCGCTTAATAGTAATATACGATTTAAGCGTTTCGAGGTATGTCTTACATTTCTCATACATATCTAGCCCCCTATTTAGTCCATATCACTCCAGCGTGCTGCGTAGCCTCGTACATCAACATGTACAAAGTCCTGATAGTAGTATTTACCAATGCCGTCGGCACCGCATTCCTCGGCAATTTGAGCGAGATAATCTACATCTATGCCGTCATAAGTAATATCAGCCGCCAAGCCTTGCGTATGATACGAGTTAGGCACACCGCCAACCTCTGCATTATGTTCAGGGCAGCGATAGCCACTATTAATAGTAACAGGAACGCCCAAGCGTTCACGGATAGCGTCCAATAAGTCCACGAGTCTTTTGTCGATGATATGATCTAGCACGTTATGGCCGTTTTCGTCCACCTCATGCCGTTCACATTTACAAGAAAATTCGTAATCGTCAAAATATTCGCCAATTTTCATTATATGCACCTCTATTTCTGCTTTTAACGATAATTTGATAGTGTTTTTATTGTTATTTTTAAAATCTGAATATAAAAGCCACGCTCAACAATGTAAGCGTGGCTTATGTACTATTATTTCTTTAAAATCATGTCAATTTTGCTATGCACTACATCAAGCAGCCCAGCGATTGTACTATTTCCGCCGTCTCTCATATTCTCGAGAATACTTAGGAACTCAACCGAGCCGAGATACAGCCATACAATATTAACAGCAAAAGCATATTGTCCAGCCATGAAATCAAAGCACCACGCCCCAGCCGTTGCTAGGCAATAAGTGAGTACTTTTGTTACAAAAGGCTTTCGCATATGCTTGGAATTAATAAGCCCTTTACCCCATGCAGCAGGAATGGCGATATATTTATCATAACCGCTTATATTGTCTGGGCTCGCCCCCATATCAATAAGCATTTGGTACCCAATAGCAGCCCAACGTGTTATAAGGTCTAGGAATACCAGTATAATAAATATCCCTAGCACTTGCACATGTTTGAGCCCTAGCATATATATGCCAACATCTGCCACCACAGCAAGCAAGGCTTTAATGGCGAATGAGTCTGTTAGCGTTCGCCATGCGTCACCTAGAAAATCTGTTATTTCCACCATATATTCCCCTTTGTATTAAGAATTATAATGCATCATTAACTCCTACGCCGTTTCGATCATATACGCCATCACGATATTGGATCAATGAATTATCAAGTGTTAATTGAATAGTTCTTTCCAATGTATTCACAGTTACTGTGCCTTGATTAAATTTGGTACTGAAATTAATGTTAGTAGGTTGTTTAATAATAAATGTTAAGCCGCCATATTTGTAAGGTGCATTATCATTATCGGTGATTGTTTTATTTGTATCGCTGATAATTTCGAGGGTTTCAATATCTTGCTTATTCCACTTACCAAGCCAGTTGAACGTATTGCCGTTATATGCAGCCAATCGCAACACTAATTTCTTACCGAATTTAGAGAATTTTGCTCCTGTTGCGTCTGTGTATGTATCATCTGCTGTGGTAGGTTCAAGGCCTTTAATAGAAATCACACCGACCTCTCTGTCGACTAAATCGTAGTAAGTACAGTTAATATCATCTTCGCCGAATGCAGGAATTTGTACACGCATATTGTCAGATACAAACTCTTGTTTATCACCGCCATTGATAGCTACTTTAAAATGAGGTTCGCCTTTAAGATCTAGGAATGTTTGGCCTTGTACAGGTTGGAAATATTCAAGTTGTTTGTATGTAACTTTAATAGTATCGCCTAAAAGCTCTACCAATTTAGCGAGTACTGTTTCAACGCTATTATCAGCCAAATATACATTTTTTTGTTTCAAAAGTTCGGCTGCACGTTCTGCACTTGCTGGCTCGCCTTTTGGGCCTTGTTTACCTTGCTCACCACGAGGGCCGTCTGGGCCTTGCTCGCCTTTTTCACCTCTAGGGCCTCTCAAACCTTCAAATAAAGGTAAAATAGTATCTTTGTCAAATTTTAAAGTTAAAGTGTTATCTGCCATGATTAATATCTCCTCTAATTAATGCATTGAAATATCTTGAATAAGTGTGATTTTGCCATAGCCTAGCTTGATATGCTCGCTATCGTTGTAAATGAATGCGTCATATACAAGGTCTTTAGTCTGCAGCTGTTTCGCTGCTGATACATTGCCAGCGAGCGAAAATGTAACGCTTTTCGCCTCTACGGCTGCAGATAATTCAAATATAACCGCCTCATTAGGCCTTTTTCGTATCTTACATACGCCTGTATAGCCTGTGAGGTTTAAATCGCTACCCTCTGGCACTTGATATGTGAAATTAAAATCATGTCCAGCGTGTAGCGTGAAATCGTGTTTTATCATAAGCCACCCCCCTTATTGTTTAGCAATTACTAATATAAATAGTTCGCCGTAGGCATAAGCGTTTTGACTGAATGTATTACCATTATCACCGCCGCCGCTCCATACAGATGAGCTTCTAGCCTCTACAACCGCTCTTCTCCTATCGGCAATGCCTATATGTGTACCTCTTTTCTCGTCTTGTAACATATACAAACTACACCACCCTATATAGCGTGATTTTTGCCACTCATAAGTACCCCTATCAATAGCATTACTGCCGTTATGGGTTCTCACAGGGCTGTCTTTTGTATATCCATTATTTGATGCAAAGTAACTCTCAGTATTGATATACCCAACTGGAACAAAGGTACATTGCCACTCTTCGAACCCATTAGGAACAGGGCACCAATCACCATGCCGCACTTTGTACACCTGTACATCAATATTCTTAATCTTATAGCCAGATTGGAAAATAGAGCTTGCATCAATTCGAGAGGCTGTAATGTTAGCCCCTACGATATTGCCGTTTGGGTCAATTCTGAATGAGCCGTTTGTATTCTTAAAGGTGCCGCCTGTGATAGAGCCGCCCTTTAAGTCGCCTACATTCGCCGTTATTGTTGATAGGCTATCGACTTGCATTTTATCGGCACTAACTGAGCCAGCCTGTATCATTCCTTTTGTGATGATATTGTTATCAAATAACGCCTCGCCAGTAACATGCAAAAGCTTACCGTCTATGCGTGTACCTGCTGGGCTTAGATTGATACGGCTCACCAGTTCGGCGCCGTCCATATTGTTGATAGCTTGCGTTACCTTTAAATCAATACCGCTTGAAATCTGCGTGATTTGTGAATTTACATTGCTATTCAAATCACTCACTGAGCGCTGGAATGCGTTCGCTTGGTCTATCAATTTACTTTCAAAGCCGTTGACGCTAGTTTTGACTGTGCCAACCTCGCCTTTTAGATCATTAATAGCCTTATTCATAGCAACAAGGCCGAGGCTTTCCATATCGAGTAGGGCTTTATCAATCTTAGCTCGTACTGTAACCATGACAGCCTCACTCGCAGGCCCCTCGCCAAATATATCAACGTAAGCCACTTTTACATTGTACACACCAGCCTCTAAAGGAATGGTTAAAGCGTTTGTGGTAGTAAAGTATACCTTACTATCAACGTATACATTAGCGCCCTTACAGCTTGCAGGAATGGCCTCGAATGTAACGCCTATGCCGTTGATATTGCCAGTTGCATTTACATTGATAGGCATTTTAGGCAAAGGCACGTTATAGGTCAATTCTGCAGGTGCTCCATAGCCTTTGGCTGGGTTATGTGCATACAAGTACACCTTACCAGTCCGATTGCGTAGCGTTCCGCTGTATGTAGTGTTATTACTACGGCCAATTAAGCCGTCATTTTGTCCTGCGTTAAGGTCAAGGCGTAGCTCGTAATAATCTACATCAGCATTGCGTACCTCGAGCCAGTTAAAATGCGCCATATCGCTGAATGAAATAGAAAAGCCGAGAGGTTTATTCGGAATTTCACTCTTTAGCTCTACAGTAATGCTCTTAGATACGCCCTGCGAGGTGTTTCCGTGAGTGTCTTTGACTACGGCTTTAACCTCGTATGTATGGCCTAATTCACAGCCGCTTATAATGACTTGCCCCTCACCTGCGCCGCCATATTTCCATTGGCCGCTAGGCTCTCTATACCATACCTCAACTGTATCGAGGCTATTGATATGTGGCACATTAAACTCTGCCACCACATCAAATGACTTAACCCTATTAGTGATTTCGTAGTATTTAGTGTATAGCGTGAGGTCTGTAACCTCTGGAATAAAGTACGGCGTTAAGGTGTACGGATAAGCCTGTACCTCATCAAGGCCTTGCTCATTTGTGCCGAATATGTTCGATGATGTGAATTTGAGGTATATTGTTTTGCCTATATCCTCTTTGCGATATGGGTATCTAAATAGTGCCTCATCTACACGAATAAACCGCTCACCAGCGTTATGACTAATTGCATTAGTGCCGTACTGTCCACGCACGAGGCCAGTCAATGAAAACTGATTATTAGGGGCCATGTTAGCACCCTCATAACTTAGAGCCTCACCATTTACCCAGCATAGCGTATTCGCTCGCTCGGCGTCTATATGTGTGCCGCCTTTGAGCACGCCTTGATTAAGAGTAACCTCGCAGGCGTTCGCTGTTTCATTGAATGCCAATCGAGTGCGGCCCATACGAGCCTGTTGCGTAATGGAACCTATACGGCTATAGTTCTGATCATTATCAGATAACCATACAGAGCAGCCACCCCAGCCAGCTGGTGCATTAACGCCAATAAATACATGATTACCGCCTACATCGCCTACAGTTTGGAAGATTGCCACATCGTTGACGCTTGGCGCCTCTTGGTTATAGTCAACAAAAGGCCGCTCATTCTCATGCACATCATAGCGAGCAGGTGCATAAGTACCAGCAGGCTTGCCTTCTGCTGTAAATTCAAGCTGTCCGTCGGCTGCCTCATTTACTGCTGTAATAACTACAATCTGCTTATTTAATTGGCAGGCCTCATCGGTAAGTGTTACTAAATCACCTACCTCGAGAGTGCAAAAAGCCCAATCTAGCCTAAAAGTGTACTGCGTTTTAGCATACAGCCGTTTCATAGCCAACTGTTCGGCGTAGTATTGAGCCCTAGCCTTTGTATAAAGGTAGTGAGCTGTTTTCTTTGAGGCAGGCTTCAATCCGTTACGCTGCACATCGGCCACCACCTCAAAAGATACTGTTTCTTTCTCGTAGCTATTGGCACGATTGATAAATTCGACTGTAGCCTCATTATAAGCCTCACTCGTATCTTTACGCTTATAAAGGATAAGCTGGCCGTCTGTTCCTGCGATAAAATCATCTGCCGTGAGGTCATATTGAATTTGGTTCGCAGGTGTCCATGTACCTATTGGCTTATCTGCTAAAGGTACGATTTTAAGGCGGTCAGTACTCCAGAATACAAGGCTATTAGTGATCTCGGCTATATCATTAATAATTTGTTGAGCCTTAGCACTCTTTTGATCAGGTGGTGTACTGATTAATATATCAGCCGCCTTACAGTAGGCTCTAAAGTTTTCAATGCCCTCGATTTGTACATCGGCGCCAACTGATTGCAGTACATGCTCGATATAGTCGGCTGGGTTTACGTCCACGCCGTCGCCTGTATCTCTGAGCTTGCCATATACCTCGAAATTATATTGAGGTAAGCTGCCCCTGTCGCCTAAATCAACCACACCAGCCATATATGCCAAGCCGCTATAAGGTAGTGCCTTATCTGGGTGCTTAGAGGTCATATAAGGCCACGGCGCTTGGGCTACGGCGCCATTGAATAAGGTGAGCTGAATGCTTTCGTTAGGGTATTGATATACCTCTTTATCTTTCCACACCTTACCAATACCAGCGATAGGCCCCTCACACAATGCAATAGCCGCCGCTACTGTGTAGGTGTAGCTTATATCGGTGTGCTTAGAGCCGCCGCCTTTGCCTGTGCGTGTAGTGGTCTTATGCTCATGAGCTGTGAAATCTTCATAATCAATGATATTACCGCTCACTCGAGTTGTACCCAGTATCTCTGGAACTACCTCGCCATAAGAGGCTGTATTGATTTGAAAGTCGGCGATCATATCGGCTCGGCTAGTTGTATTTTTTCCTCTATGGAATAAAAAGCCCATTATTCACGCCCCTCTCTATATCTATATACGGCCCTCAATCGTGAGCGGCCTTTCTTATCGTAAAATAGCACATCGTCGAGCTTGGATATAATCACGCCATAATCTACAAAAGCATGAATTACAAGCCCCTTACCTATATAAATAGCGCCGTGTGAGATACATCGGCCGTATTGATATAGTAAAAAATCGCCAATTTCAAGCGGTGCGCCCTCTTTCACCTCATCGGCTACCTGTTGCACATATTTCAAGTACTTTTCCTCTGAGTGGTGTAAATGCCACTCGTTCGAGTAGTTTTCAATCTGCAAGCGGTCAGCTTTCATAAGGCCACTATCTACGAGTGCAGCCACTAATAAATAAGAGCAATCGACGCCAGCACCTTTTACCATTGAATTGTTGGCGTATGGTGTGCCTAGCCATGCAGTAGCAGCTTTCGCTATCTTTTCGCCAGTTGTTAATGTATTCATCGTATGCTCTCCTTTAGTGGTACATAAGGCGTTGCCCTGTTTCTATTCCAGTTATTAAATTTATTCTTGCATTCTGTAGGCGTTTTATTGCAGCCAGCATATATATAAAATTGGTCTCCAACTCTTGGGCTTACCTCGAGAGCGCTCATATACAGAATAACGCCGTCATTGCTTTGTAAAATCTGTGTAGATTGCCCTGCTAATGGGCCAGTGATCCAATCAATGCCGCCAGCTGTGTAATAGCCATTTGTAAATTGCAAATCAATTCGTATGGAATTAGGGCCAGAGCCTAAAGCTGTAACCTTGCCGCTTTTTCTGAACTTGCTTATATCCACGCCGCACTCTTTTGAGTACACGCTGAAAGGGCATTGCGGATAATATCGGCGGTTTGGATATTCAATATTGAGCTTTTGCACGATTGATTTCACATTTAGCTTTAATGTGAGGCCGCCGCCTTGCGTAACCTCACATAAGCCAGTAAATAACCCTACAGCCCCTATAATGGCGTAGTTATCATCAAAGAATGCTCGTTTTAGCGTCATTTGAGCGCCGTCAAAGCCACCATTATGAGCTACAGCCATAATAGGAACGCCGCCTATTTTATCCTGCTCATTCGTGGATATGCTAACCGTCATTTTATCAACGCTAACCGTGCTATTAGTGGCTATCTTATCCCTTACGATAATAGGGCCGTCTGACTTATAGATTTGGCCGTTATATGATACATCGGCGTCAGCGTCAGCCCAGTAGTACGTTACACCACTACGCAAGCGCAACTCGTAAAGGTCGCAGCTCATGAAATATTTATCATTGTTGAGGTGATTTCTTAATACCTCATTTACCTCTTTCATATTGCGCCCCCTATCGAGTTGATACTAACTTGAATGACTTAGATTTATATACGTTTGTAAAAATATACTCGGCTGTCATATCGCCGCTGAACCTTACCAGCCAATAATAGGTATAATCGGCTGTAATTACTGCATTCGGTGCAACTGTCTGCCCTGCTGCCAGTTTAATCACGCCTTTATCGCTAACAGCTCGAATAGGTGAGCCATTAGCGTATAATTTAAGGTTTTCAATGTGATATACAGGCTCGAGGAAATCACCGAACTTTCGCACGGCTTGCCATGAGCCCATTGAGCCAGTACCGAGCTGAATGCCTGTCTCGGCGTTATCCTCTGGATCTAACCACAAAAATGGAACTGTACCGCCTTTAGTCTTAGAATAAAAGCCCATAAGTTCCTTATATTGTGCAGGTGTCAGCACCTCGAACTCTGTGGAAATCGTATATTGTGGATATTTCCAGTTTGTCATGGTACGCACCTTACCTGAGCCAGAGGTCTTTGTCTTAGTATCCCATTTTTGAACTTTTTGAGATTTCCAAGCCAAAGAAATGATAGTAGGAAATTTCATTATTTCTGACATGTTACCACGTTCCAGCCGTGCCTATAAATTCACGGTCTTGATTTACTAAAAACTGCCTTAATGCTCTGCCGCCTCGTGTTTCGAGGAATGAGCCAAAGCTCTCGGCGTCTATAGCGCTTACGTTAAGCGTAATGCCGCCGCCTGCACCCATACCACCATTAGAGCGATTAATGCCCTCGCCTAATCTGTCGAACACTGTATCAGAAAGCGGTAAAACTGCCTCTTCATATTTACCCTCACCGATTTTGGCTATTGTGGTGCCATATGCAAAGCCGCCCTCTGCGAGTGCTGGCATACTCTTAGCACTAAATGCAGCGCCAAAACTACCGCCAAAGTTGCCAGCTGCGCCGAGTGCTGTTGCTTGCGCCACGCCTGCCGCCGTACTACTACTCCAAGCAGCCATACCAATCCCAGCGCTTGCGCCCAATGTCGCCATACTTACCTGTTGAGCGAGTGCACTCCATGCAGGGAGCTGGGCTTGTGCGGCTGCTATGCTTGCCGTTGTTTGTTGAGTTTGCAACATTCTACCAAGTACAGCTTGCTTGATTTGAGCCGCTATCCATTGAGCCACGCTATCGGCTATTGTTTTCAAAATAGCCTTGCCCATATTTTGGAAAGCCTGCGTTATTGTCATTGTGCCTTGCAAGAGTCCAGAAATGCCCTCTTGCAACTTATCAATGCCAGCGCTTGCCGTGTTCCATAAAAGCTCCTGCGTGTTCAAATGGCTATCCATTACGGCCTGCTGGTATTCGTTTAGCAATTCCTTGCGTAGATCATAGCTTTGTTGAGTTTCTACATATTCATCGTTGAGCGCCGATTTTAACGCCTCAAAGTTCTGTGTGCGCATAGCCTCGTCAATATTCCATTTTGCCTCTGCTTGCGTGCTCTGTAACTCGAGGTATTTGTCGCTATATTCACGATGAACTGCGAGCAATTCCTCTGTTTTTTGCTTTTCGAAATCAACTCGGCCGTCCTCTGTCATTTCAAACTTAATGCCTCGCTCTTTCAGCGTATCAATGAAATGCTGTTGCTGCATTTTGTTCATTTGTACAAAATCATCGCTATATTTATCCCATTTATCGCTGATAGCATCTATTGCGTCGGTGTATTCTTTGGTGAATTGAACCATAGGCGAGGCTTGACCTGTGCTATCTTTAACAGCTAGGCTTAACTCGAGATCTTTTCGCATATCACGAACATTATTCTCGATTTCTCGCATTTTGGCCGTTTCCTCTTGTTTGGCTTTGATACGTTTGTCAGCATATACCTCGTTAAGATTGTCTAAATCTTGTTGGTAGTTAGCATTCGCTGCCTTTGACTTGTCTAGCTCTTCAAGCTCTTTCTTATATTCAAGGTCTATAAGCTCTTGCTTGTTGCCTTGCATTTCAAGGTACGATTGCAATATTTTTTCGTGCGTTTGTTTGGCCTCTTTGGCTAATTCGTCGCCCTTGCTGCTGCCACCGCCGCCACCAGAACCGCCAGAACCACCGCCGCCAATGTCGCCAGTATCGCCACCGCCACCGCCGCCGTAATCTAAATCACCGCCGCCAGTCATACCGCTCACAACTTGGTCGGCTATTTCAATGCCCTTGTTGGCTATTTCTTGCGCTGTATCAGCGCTAATAGTATCTACCTGTGTAATCGCCGAGAATGTTCCGCCAAAGAATTTGGCTACTTTTTCTCCTACACTGTTGAGTTTTTCGATGAGCCAATTTAAAGCCTCAATTACTTTATTGGCACCCCATACGGCCGTATGTACTACTGTAGTCCACACCTCGCTCATAGTGGCGCCAAAGCCACCAGTTGCGGCTCTAGCTGTGAAATATACTGCAATAAGACCAGTTAACAAACCTACAACTATTCCAATAGGGTTTAAAGACATAACAGTATTTAATATTGATTGTCCGCTAGCAGCTAACAAAGCGCTTCCTCTTAAAGCTGCATACAAACTTTTTAATACTGTAGTACCTAAAGTTAATGCACCAACTGACAATATAGTCGCTTGAATTGCAACCCTAACCACAGTCATGGCAATAGCCCACGCCCTTGTCGCCGTTGCCGATGCTACCTCTGCTACTCGTAACGCTACCACCTTAACAGTCAAAGCAGCCGTTTGAGCATTACATAAAGCCACAGCCGCCCTATAAGTGGTAAATGCTACCACTACAGCCAATACTGCCGCCGATACTCTTGGCATAGTAGTTATAAACAATGAGCCAAAGCTCGCTACTGTCTGTGTGATTGTAGATATAGCAATTCGTAAGCCTGCAAAAGCTGCACTAATTAGGCCTATAGAGCCCTGTGCCACTACTGCCATACCTCTGATTGCTACGCCTACGCCCTCGCTCAATGCTTGGAACTCGCCACTCTGTGGAATAGCTGAAATCTGTTCAAGTACAGGCTGAAAGGCTTGTATAAGCTCATTTTGAATAGATTGCCCTACCTCTGCGAATGTCATAGGAATTTCGGCAAATTTTGCGTTTGTTTCCTCTGCGCTACTAAATAGAGCCTCTTTGATAATGTCAGAGGTAATAAGGCCTTGCGAGCTCATATCTTTAAGTTGGCCTACAGTCAAGCCCATTTCATCGGCTATAGATTGAGCTAATAACGGCGCATTTTCCATAATAGAGTGGAACTCGTCGCCTTGTAGCTTGCCTGCTGCCATGGATTGAGTAAGCTGGTACATTGCAGCACTAGCCTCTTGAACACTAGCGCCTGAAATCTTAAATTGCTTGTTAAGCTGCTCAACAAAGGCGATTGCCTCATCGTTTGAGCTGAAAGCGTCTTTCGCTAGCATATTGAGCTTTGCCACACTATCAGCCATATCGGTATAGCTTCCTCGAGAGCGTTGCGCTGCGTCGAACACTTTATTCATGATCTCGGCTGTAGTTTGTGAGCCGTCATTAATCAAATTAATGCGAGAGCGTATGCTCGTTAATTCGTCGGCTGTTTGTGTAGCAGCTACGGCTACATCTTTGATTTTGTCAGCTACAAAGCCTATACCAGTAACAGCACCAGCGAACTGCAGCCCCTTATTCATTTGAGATACAATAGATTTTATCTCTGCACGAATGCCAGCAGCCTCTTTGGCTACTCGATTACTAGCCTCTGCCACGCTTTTGGGTAGTTCAGAGCTTATCGTATGCGCCACCTTATTGACGGCTGCCGTAGCCTCTGAACTGTCAGCACTTATGTGAACATTAATGTTACTATCTGCCATTTTCTATATCTCACCCCCTGCCTCTCTAAATTCACGGATAAAGTCCGCCTCTGCTTGCCGTTTTTCGGCCTCTGTCGGCGGGTATAGAATTTCAATAAATTTCTTAGGCTCGATTGGCTCGGATAATTGCGTATTCATGATATTAGCCACCCAGAAAGCTCGGTTCATATCCTCGATTTTCTGCTTGCGTTCATAGCCTCTCACGAGTTTTTTAAACTCGATAGGCTGTAATTTCATGAACTCCCAAGGCCGTAGCCCTAGAACGCTATACGCTATTTCCTCGGCGTTTCTAACCCATAAAGAAAAAGAGGGGGCACTCTGGCCCCCCTCTAGTTTTTTGTTTGTGCGGCCTCGTTTTCGATAGCTACCTTATCATCTGGCGTGAGTTCATTTGGGTACATTTGATAGTACATTTTGGAACCCAAAGCACCGCTTGCAACGATTGCTTGCATAAGAGGCGCTTGTAATGATAATAGGCTCATGTTTTTGGTTTCATCAGCAAGTAACTCGTCAAACAATTCATAATATTGTTGAGGGTTTCTTTTGTGCTGCTTCATACCGATAGCATAGCCTGTGATAATGCTATTAATAGGCCAAATGCTCATTTGTAAGAGCTCCCCGATAGGTTGCCCTACAGCAGCCTCAAACTCCATGAGACGCTGCATATTGAACGTTAAATATTCGCCATTTTTAAAAAAATCACAATTTACTTTTTTCATGTGTTAAAAACTCCCTTTTTAGCGCTAATTAAGAAATGATTTAAGTATTGGCTATTGATTAGCCGCCAACTACTGGGCTGGCAGGACTTGCAGCGCCTGCTGGTGCTGGTTGTAACTCAGATAATGGGCCTACGCCATTTAAAGAGCCTTTGTAAGTCGCTACGCCGTCATGCGGTGTTTGGATAGAAAGCTCTGTAACAGAGGCAATGCCTGTGAAAAATGTTTTATCTGGGTACTCAAATTTGATATGTACATTGTCGCCGTCAAGAAATGCTTTTTCTAGTAATTTCAAAGACTCTTCTTTAGGCATTAAGAGTGTTTCAAGAGAGAAGCTCCACTCTTTAAGGCCTGCAATAGTAGATTTCCAACCACCAGAGCCTTTATGAGATGCGTCGATACTGTCGGCTTTACGAGATAAGTCGCCAGAGCGTTGACCGCCTAATAATAGCCATTTAGCGCCTGCATTTTCGTTTGTGCCTACGTTCAAATATAATAGGTAGTTCTTGCCTGCTGTAGGCATATCCACGGCCGCTGGTTTGTATAATGTTTCTGCCATTAATAAATACCCCCTTTAGTATTTAAATTCTCTTTTAAATCGTACATTTTGGCCTCAAATCGGTATTGTGTACCAATAAAAGGCCTCATGCTGTCATGATCGTCTGTCTTATTTGTGCAGCGAATATCTATAATTTGATAGCCGCTGTCTTGTAATACACAATATTCCTCATTAAGTGCACCGCATTCCTCACGAAAGGCAATCAAGATTTTCTCTATTTGACTTTCAAGGGCTGCAATCTGCTCATAAGCCACATCGAACTCATGACTATCTGATTTAGTCCAGCACTCGATGTAAAACTCTTGTTTGAGCATATTGTGCAAGTTATCGTCTGCAGGTGTAGCCTCGCCTCGGCCTAGCATTACCATTCCGAGCTCGTCTACTCCAGCCGTTTGAGGCGCTAAAAAACCGAGCTTAATTTGTCCATTAAACTCGGCTTTCTCTAATGCGTATTTTATTTTATTCAATAACTCGAGCCACATATTAGCCACCTCGATATAAAGGTATATTTCTATACCCTGCATACTTAGTAGGCTGCCCTGTAAGCTGTTCCGCTGTGATTTGAGCCTCTAATACCGCTATTCTATCGTTGATATACTTTAGTTTCTTAGAGTAATAATCATCATCGGAACCATTACGGCTATATTGTCCAATTAGAGAGGCGGCTTTGTTCATACAGGTCTCTCGGTAACAGTACAATGTAACCAATTCATCTACAATAAAAGAACGGATAACCTCGCTCTCTTGCACGCCTAACTTTTTAGCCAATACATACAGCCAACTCTCTGCTTTCTTAAGTGTGGTTTCTAGCACGTTGGGGCCTAGTAGCTCATCATCGAATACCATATTTTGAAATTCGTATAACATTTATGTAACCCCTTACAGTTTAATGTGTAGCTCTGTGCGCTTGGTTCCTAGATCTACATTTCGAGCAATCTCGCCGAGCGATACATTAACAGCTTTCGAGAATATTTCATGAACAGCCTCACGGCTATTATCAAGAGCCTCATATAAGAATTGGTCTGGCTTAGTGCCTCTATGAAATACACGTTTAGCGAATACAAAGCCATTACCACCACTAGGAACCCAACGAAGCACTTGTTTCCCTTTTGGAAATATCTCATGTGCTCGTGTTCCCTCATGCACGAAAGGCCCATAAGGTGCTACATTGTTGTCGATATATACCTCTGCTATTTTATCGGCAATCATGCGCACATCAACGGCTCTCTCGAGCTGGCCGCTCTTAGAGGTAAAGCGATGAGTGCGTTGTGCCTCTTCCTGTACCTCTCGAGCGCTGGCTCTAATTGCTTGCCTTAACCGCTTTTCAAATACCTCTCTTGCGTTCATGGTTATTCTTCGGCTGCTTTAGTTGCCTTTTTCTTAGGTTTATCAGCAGCAGCCTCGCTGTCATCGTCGAATGCAGGCTCTAGCTTAAAGCCCTCATCAAGCCATAGCTCGAGCGTGTACTCATCATCTGTGTACCGAACCTCATTCAGTCGGATAAGTCTATATTTCCCCATGCTTTACCCCCTAATTAAGCACCAAAGTTAGCCCATACACTAGCCAAGCGATTTTTTGGAACCCATACATCGTGGAATTTACGGTAGTCAATGCCCCATGCGTTCGCTTGTTGGTTTACTGTTGGGTCGAAAATACGCATTGTGTCTGTTTTAGATACTGCAATAGCTGCACGGCGAGACATAATAATCCAGTTGATAGCTTTAGCTGCTGCGTCTGCTGCAAAGCCGCCTTTTTCTTGGCCGCTAGTTTTGCCGTCATTAAATACATATTGAGATTTCATGCGTGCGCTAGGTACAGCGATAATAGGAATACTGTTATAAGTGCGAACACGAGTATTGTATGCACCATGTTCAAAGTTAGCTACATCGAGCATACTTTTAGCATCTGCTGCGCTATTCAATACAGATTGAACTCGAGCACTCATAACGATTACTAAGTCGCCTGTTTCACCTACCAAGTCCTCAATTTCAACGATTTCCTTGTTTAATTGTTTGATGATGTTTGTATCATCTGGTGTGAAAGCGTCTGTTTTACGGTTGCCGTTGGACGCATAAGCAGCGATTTTAGAGTAACGATAAGCGTCAACCTCTGGAATAACTTGCTCTTTTTGGAACGTAGACATAACATTTGTACCTGTTGCCAAGAAATTGCTTTCATCTACTTCCATAGCGTCAAGAGAGAATTTACGGCCACGGTCTTGGGTAAGTTTGAAATCTTGATAAGTCAAAGATACAGAACCACGGTTATAGCCGTTATCACGATCATAATTCGCCAAGCCGTCAACGGAAAGAGTAGGAATTTTTACAGTATCGCCGCCGTTGTATTTAACCTCGCCAGCATTTACCTCCATAAAGCCAGATGTAGCACCTACGAGCATTTGTTGGTCGAGTACTGTTTGGAAATTTTGAGCCATAGTTAAAGTGTTAATTGCCATTGATTATTACCTCATTTCGTAATCAAATAATTAGCCCTCGCTAGGTGGTTTCACACCTGCGATTTTGAACATTTCTGCTAATTGACTATTGCCGTCATTCGCATTGCCTGCACCTGCACCGCTGCCGCCATTTTGCGTAGTTTTAACGGCGTAAGGCTTATCAGCAAGGAATGCAGTGGCACACTCTTCAATAGTGCCAATCGTGCCGTCCTCTTTCTGCCAGCCATATGATCCGTCATCTTGCACACTAATTTGTCCAGCGACTAACTTGCTGAATGTTTCGGCATCTGTACAATTAGCTTTTGTTAGCGCTGCAATAGTCTGAGCGCTGATTTCGGAATTTGTACGCTTTTCAATCTCTTCAAGTCGAGCTTTCTCGGATTGCTCATTCTTTTCTATGAGCGTTTTCACTTGCTTTTCGAGTGCAATAAATTCAGGGCTCTTATCGCCTTTGTGTGCCTCGTATTCGTCAACCTTACCCTTTAACTCGTCTCGAGCCGTTGTTAAATTGGTAATCTGTTTCTCGAATTTGAGGCGATCTGCTTTGGCGCCCTCGTTAATACGAGAGATTTCGCTTTTAAAGCCGTCGATAAGTTCCTTACCACCCTCGAGATTTTCAAGTTTTGTGTACAATTCTGCTAAAGTCATGTATCTTTCTCCTTTTCAACATGAATTTTGCCACCTTTCGCCTCCTGCTACTGAGTGGCAATATAAAAGGCCCACACCTTCGCCAGTGTGAGCCTGTAAAAACAATTATTTAATTTTAGCAATAAAAAAGCGCTTACAACACAGTAAGCGCTTTAACTCTCTTCAATCACTTTAAGAATATCTGATATTTTGATTTCATAAATATTCGAATCGGCATTTTCAACTTGAATATATCCGTCTCCATAAAAGTGTAAGAGTGTTACTTCTTCGCCATTTTTAAGCTTAACAACATCAAACTCTTTCATTGAATCTTATCCTCAGGTTTTACATAGGTACTAATAAGCCTAGGAATTTTTGAGCCTGTATCAATTTGCCACGCCATAACCAACTTAATGCGTCCACCTTTTAGCGAATCAACATATTTCGTTAATTCGTACCTCGTGCCATGCTTATTGACTCCTTTTTCAGTGATTTTAGAATCAACAACTGATTCCCTCAAAAACTGTTCAAATTCCTTTGCCCTACTTAAATTATACCCTAAATACTTTTCAAAAGCTACGGCCTTTGGGCCGCCTTGCTTATGTTCTTTATTTAAACAGTATTTTGTGATTTTATCATCGTCAATCGTTAGCGAATCAATATCGCTGAATGCTTCATATGACGATTTAGGTCGTCTAACCTCAAATATATCGCCACTCCACCCACGCGCTCGTTCTGTCCATGATTCTTTACCACTACTAACAACACGCCTGCCGTGAACGCCAAGAATGTGCTCTTGATTGACTTTAGACAATGAATTAATATATCGCTTTCCACCCTCTTCTATGTTTTCTTTTGCTTGATGTATATC
>CYGL01000359.1_pt1 | contig 19587 bp, 40 predicted proteins | sample 485531 | NCBI WGS metagenome assembly CYGL01 (sample SAMEA3497897, study PRJEB9818) | human gut metagenome | reverse complement strand
CCTACTCATCACGCCAAACGGCGGCGCTGTCAATCCTTTTGCCAAGATTCGACTGTGCGAACCGGTTTCCGGTGATTTCCATCTGAACTTCTGGGTTTCCCAAGTGCCGGAAGATAGCAGATGGTATGACGGTATCTGCTACGTAGCCAACGCAGCAAATAACGGGGGAATGCTGTTTCCTCATGGCAATACAGGCGGGAACACATTCCTTGGTTTTGATTTCCACATGGATAACATGCAATACGTCCAATTGAAGTGTCCGTTGAATCATCCGCTGCGATTCTCGGCAATCAATCTGATGACACAAGCGGATTGGAAGGAATACGGGAAGCTCGTCCACAGAATGTACGCACTGTACGGCGGTCTCATGCCGCAACAAAACTGATTTTCTAAGGAGATGCAATGTGTTTCAGACGTTTCTAGCTGGTTTCGGGGGTGTGGGCGGCGCGTGCGCGCTCATCACGCTCTGTCTCAAGATTTGGCCGGGGGCTTTGGAAAGCCTCGCGACTGGATTGTATAGCCACGTCAATCCAGAGCGTTTGCCTTATAATTCGGCGCTTTCCCAGCATTTCGCGAAAACACGGACTTTGGGAGAGCGGACATCGAAGATCGACGACCGTATGGACGAGTTGTGCCGTGACACGATCAAGAACACGATCATCAGCCTGATCTACGGCGACCAAGCGCACGACCATTCAGAGGCCGTCCGATACGAGTTGGCCAAACTCGAAAAATTGGATGCGCAATGCTGGATAGTCAACGCCGCCGAAAAATACTTGGAGGACCGACAATGACGCACATAGCCATCGCTGGAGGCATATTCCTGCTGCTGCTCGCGCTAGTCCTCGTGTTCAATCATGGCGCACACATCGGCGGGGGTGACGGCGATGACGGCTAGCATGCTCGCGTTGACGTCCATGGCCGTCATGTTCGTCGCGCTGCTGCTTACGGTGGCGTGGCTGCTGTGGCATGGCCATGACGTGCCGGTATGGCTCGAATGCGTCGTGACGCTGCTTCTGGGCGCGTTCACGCTCGTCTGCGTCGTCCTGCTCATGCTGCCGCTCCTGCGACTGCTGGAGATGGCCGTCATGATGTGGACGCTCATCTGCTCGTAAAACCATCAAAAAAGGAGGAAAACATATGAAATCATGGGAGAATCTGGAGGCGGATGAGGATCTCATTCTCTCCACGCACATGACCAAGGGCCGTCAGGGATGCAAGGTCGACAAGATCGTTTTGCATCATAATGGCGGGAACCTGACCGGCAAGGGCTGCTACGACGTGTGGCAGACCCGTGAGGCTTCCGCGCACTATCAGGTAGCGGCGGACGGCAGGATCACGCAGCTCGTCTGGGATACCGATACAGCTTGGCATTCGGGTGACTGGGATGCGAATCTCACGTCCATCGGCGTGGAGCATGCGGATATCTCGTCCGACCCGTGGCGGATCTCCGACGCGACGTTGGACAATGGCGCGCATCTGGTGGCCGCGCTCTGCAAGCGTTACGGCCTCGGACGTCCGCAGTGGGGCGTCAACGTGTTCCCGCACAGCCATTTCTCCGCGACCGCCTGCCCGGCATCCATCGCAGGAGACCAGCGCGGCGCCTACGTGGCCAAGGCGCAGGAATGGTATGACAGGATGACCGGCACGACAGTGCCGACGCCCGCCGTACAGCCGACGCAGTCCGCCACGGAATCGTCCGCAAACGTGTTGCAGGGCACGTATCGTGTGGCCGTGGACGGGCTCAACGTGCGCGACCGTCCGAGCGTTTCCGGCAATGTGGTCGCCACCTATTCCAACGGTCAGACCGTCAATCTGGATCATTGGGGCACCGTCGCGGACGGCTACATCTGGGGCCGTTACACGGCGTATAGCGGAGCCGTGCGCTACATCGCGCTGGCACCAGCGGACAAGTCAACCTGGTATCTCGTCAAGGCCTGAAATGAAAGGTGGTATTAATGGCTGAGCATGCAAAAGNGAATACTCTGGAGACAACCATCGCCAATCTCGCCGACGAGCGCGAGGACGGCACCGACAACGTGCAGTCCGACAGCGCGTACACGCCAGTATTCTCGAAGCAGGTGCGTACCGTCGTCTACGTGTTGGGCTTGATCGCTTCGTGCGTCGGCCTTGGCTTCATGACCTTCGGTGATGCGGCTGTCGGCGGCTACATTTCGACCGTGGCCGGCTTCATCGCCAGCGGTCTTGGCGTCGCCTACAATCCGCTGCGCAACGCCTGACCATGATTAATTTTTCGGGTGCGAGACTCAAACTCGCGCCGGAAACTCAACATCAGGTGTGGAAAAATTTGCGGAATTATAGTGTCCGTGGAATTTTTTACACCCGTTTTTTAACATGTGCCCCTCTCTCAGCTATGGCTGGGGGAGGGGCTTTTCTTGTTATTCGGCGTGTTTGCGTGGTCGTCCGCCGCCGTCGCGGCGGCCCGGTGGTTTTGTGCGAATACCGTCTGGATCACGCTCACGGCGAGACGAATGTCCGCCGTCATGGGGTATCGTTGCAATCGAACTTGAGACCCGGACCTGCTTTGCTGGTGGGCAGGGTTTCGGGTTCGAAGCGTGTGGCTGGCTGCCGCAGGCATCCGATGGCGAGTCGATGCGCCATCAGCGAGAGCTGGATGTCTCGCCCAACGGCTGGGCCAGACGGTTGAGACCAACCGGAGCCGTGACCCTTCCCGCGCAAACGGGACGCTAGTCATGCAGAAGACTGTAAAAAGATCAGCCACACGGCTTCGGAGGGGCGCTTGGTCGGTGCCCCTCTTTTAATTTTCTGGGAGGATTCCGGGCGTGAACGTGACCGAGGCGAAACGGCGGATGCTTGGCGAGGCCCGAAAGGCAGCCCGACTATACGCCAATCTCGTCGGAACGATCACGAGAATCGCGTGCGACGACGGGATGACGCTGGACATCCAATGGAAGGCCTCGAACTTCGCCCACCTATGCGGCCTGGAATACTACGCCGACGACAACCGCACCCGCAGACTTCCCGCCCGACGCCTGTACACCGACCTCCTGTCCGGCCATGGGATCTCGGTGAAAAGGGTCGCGCCCACCGGAGACGCGCGATGGCTCGCGAGGAAGACCGACGTGATAGCCAGCGCATTCGCACTGAACGACGCATCCATGGTGGTCGAATCAGGCAACAGCCGGATACGCCTCTACATGGGAAACACAGTCTGGTGCATCGGCCTCGGAAGAAGCGGAGAGGACGGCCCCTACTATCCGCAATCCCTACGCAAGGGGAACGCGGCCAAGGAAAAAATGCCAGGAACCCAGATCCACCATGTAGTCTCGATCAAATACCTGAACACGGCACAGTGCTACCCATCGATCCAAGACTGACAACATCCAACCTCCAACAACAAAACCGCCCCGGCGCTCGCGGATGAGCGCCGGGGCGGACGTCACTCCGCCGGATGTTTGCGTGGCCTTCCTCCGCCGACGCCGCGGCCGGGGCGTTGCGCGTTCCATTGGTCGATGGTCTCTGGCAGCCAGCCGCGCGTGCGGCCTATTAGGGCGTCCGGCTGGGGGAGCTTGTAGGCGCTGACGGCGGCGGTGCTGATGCCGAGGCGCTTGGCCACGTCGGTGACGCTCAGGTATTTGATGGTCATGTCAGTCCTTCCTTCCGGCGATGAGCGCGAAGGCGGCGCTGACGATGGCGCATCCGGCGGTGAGCGCGAACGGCCAGCCGAACCATGCGCTGGCGGCGGTTCCGAGCGCGAACACCGCGCTGACTATCGATTCCGTTCTCATGATGTTCCATGGCATAATCGGAGATATGGGGTTCCGGCCCCCAAGTCTGGCCGGAACCCTTGCTCACTTCCTCTTCTTCGGTTTCCGTCTCATCTCCTTGATGAGTCCGGTCACTGCTTTGATGAGGGCCGCGATGCTCGCGACGAGAAGCGAGATGCTGGTGATTATCTCCGATGGTGTCATGTTCACCTCCTTTCCTTGATATAAACTATATTAGCACAGTAAATAAAGTAATGCAAGCCGAAACACAAAAAACAGAGAAAAAATCAGCGGATTGATAGACTTGATGCCACGCAAACGAAGGGGTGCAGATGGCCTACACAATCCGCCAATATTTCACGAAATCCGGCAAACGCTACGAGGTGCGCTACCGCAAGCCGGACGGCACCGCCACAGGCAAACGCGGCTTCAAACGCAAAATGGACGCCGACGCATGGGGCGCGGCGAACGTTACCACGGCGAAAAGCGTCGGCGCGTACATCGACCCGCAGGCCGGAAGACGTTTGGTCGAGGATTTCTGGCATCCGTGGCTGGCCGCGAAAAAGACCAAGGCCAAACCAAGCTACGTCGAGACGCTGGAAAGGGCGTGGCGCGTGCATGTGGCACCGAAATGGGGCATGCGCGAGGTGCAGTCAATCACGCATGACGAAGTGCAGGTGTGGGTCAGCGCACTGGCCGAATCGAAAAGCGCGAGCGTCGTGCTCCGCGCCGAAGGCATCCTTCGCGCACTGCTCGCAAAAGCCAAGGCCGACAAGTGCTTGCACGACAATCCGTGCGAAGGCATCGAATTGCCGCGCAAGCGGAGGAAGAAGCACGTCTATCTTTCGATCGACCAATTGCTTGCCCTGGCCGACGCCTCGGACTGGCGCAGGCCGATGGTGCTCACGCTCGGACTGTGCGGATTGCGTTGGGGCGAGCTGGTGGGCTTGCAGGTCGGAGACGTTGATTTGGAGCGGCAGCGCATCCATGTGCGCAGATCGGCCACCGAAGTCAATCACGAGATTGTGGTGGACATGCCGAAGACGGGGGAGGAGCGCACCGTCATCTTCCCGCGCTTGCTGAGACCATGCCTCGATAATGCTTGCAGGGGCCGTCAGCCGTCCGACCTGCTCTTTCCCGACAGGCGCACAGGCTCGTATCTGCGCAAGACCCACGGGCCATGCAGCACGTCGAGCTGGTTTTACTGGGCGAAGAAACGAAGTCTCGGTGACGAGATCGCGGAGTCGATGACCATACACGATCTGCGCCACACGTGCGCCTCGCTGCTCGTGCATTCCGGCGCGAATGTCAAGGCAGTGCAAAGGCAGTTGGGGCATAAGAGCGCGACCATGACCTTGGACGTGTATGCCGACCTCTTCGACGATGATCTGGATGCCGTCGGTGATGCGATGGATGGATTGCTGGTGAGGGCGATCGGTGAGGGCAGGGGTCTGGCTGCTTGATTCGTGCCCACATTTTGCCCACGTCTTTGCGGTAAATGACGTGATTTGGAGTGATTTGCAGTGAATTGGTGAAGTGGCGGGAACCGTTGGAAATAAAAGAAAAACCGCCATTTCTGGCGGCTTTCGAATAGTGGAGATGCGGGGAATCGAACCCCGGCGGTCTTGTTGTGAAAACGTTGCAAACATGCGGTTTTTAAACGTTCGTCGTGTTTTTTGCCCACATTCTGCCCACGTGTCACCAGATCGTTGGCAGTCCGAGGCATTGGCGTGCCCACCGTTCCACGGCCCGGTTCTCCTCGTCGTCGCCAAGCAGCAGCAAGTATCCGGCGGGGTTTCCGTTCCTCGCATGTTCCAGCTGCTTGATTACGCCCCAGTCCTTCAAGGTGGTGATTGAGCGTTTGAATTCTTGGTTTGCGGCGCCTTTTCGCTTTTCGATGTATTCCTGGGCGTCTTCGCTCATGGCCTGCTCTGGCGATATGCCTAGCTTGCCGTAGTCGTACGCGAATGTTTCGGCTCCGCGCTTGTAGTATCGGCATGGGTAGCCCTTGGCTTTTGCGTCGGCGGTTGGGCAGTTGCGCTCCGTGTCCCAGTCGTAGGTGACGCTTGCCATGTAGGTGAGCAGCAGCAGTGCCGAGTTGCTTGTGGAGAGAGTGCCGTCAGCCCTGAGTTTGGCGAATTTGCCTTTTTGTCCAAGCTGACGGACTGCGTTGAAATTGCGGTAGCCCATTTCTTCCACGTCTTTCCTCCCCACCTGTTGGTAAATTGGCAAGTGGAGAAATGCTCGCGCTTTTCTTCATCCCCTTCGGTGTGACAGCGCCGGAGGGGCTTTTCTTTACCTGTACTTATTTGTACCATTGGTAGTAGACAAATAAGTACCAACTGGCAGTACGTATAAATACCGCAACCAATACTTATATGTACCATCTATATAAGTAATATATAGATTGGTAACATTCTTTTTATAGGGGCAATGCGCAGGAATGAAAGAAAAAAGCACCGGAAAATCAGTGGTCAACCGCATTCCATGCCAGGATATAAGCCCTATAAGCAAATATAAGCTTTATACCCGTTTATAAGCGCGTATAAGCACTTATAAAGCAATGATGAAAATGCGGCAGTGAGGCGCTGTCGTTGATGGAGGAATATTCGCAGGAGGAGGATTTCTAGATCCCACTCCTGCGACGTAAAAGCCGTGACTTGCCCGCTCTTTTATGCCTTTGTGAGCATGAGCGAGAGTTCGAGTTTCTTGGGTCCTTGCGAGATGAAGGCGGCGCAGCAGGATTGCGACACTCCCAGTAGTGCATTGTATTTCTCGTATTGAGCCGCGGTTATGTAGCCGACTTGGGTGCCATCCAGTGAAACCCAGTAAGTGGGATTGCCCTTGTATTTCCCCTTCGGGATTTCGCCCTTTTCCAATACGGCCCAAACGAATGTTCCGACGCCGTATGTTCCGAGTTTGTCTTGGTGCAGCTCCTCGCCCAAGACTGCGACCTGATGCGCGGCGTCCATGCAAACGTAGCCGGTAGGACAGTCGTTCGCGGCGAATGGCGTTGTGGGCGAGCAGTGCAGGATGATTTTGTACCCTCCATCATCCTTGCGATATACCGCGGCATCACATGTCGGGTATCTGAGATTCATCTCCATCTGCTTCATCCAAGGCTGCCAGAGGTGAGTCTCCTCTTTCGCTATGTAGCCAACGGCGATGCCATTAATGGACACCGAGACCGCATTCATATCGTGCCGGTTGTTCGGCTCCCTCAGTATCGTCGCGGGGAGCATGAGCGTATTATCCCATACACCCATCGGCGCTACTTCGCGCTCGTGACCTCTTACGACATTTCTGATTGATGACTGACGGTAATACTCGCCGACGATCGAAGTTCTTCCGACTGGCAGCATACGCACTGGTGTCAGGCCGTTGGTGTTGAAGGCAGTTTTGATTGTTTCCTTCATGGTGCCGTCTTGGTTCGTAGAACCGTCTTTCTTCTTGCCTGCCGAGAGTAGGGCATAGACGATTATCGCTACCAGTATGATGACCACAAGCATGTGTGTTCTCTTCTCGTTTCAAGCGTGGGAAATTCATTCGCGATGGATTAGAGGCTGTTCACGGCATTGTAGAATTCCTGAGCGTCCTCGGCTTTCTTGAATTTCAGTGGCAGTGAGCGCAACGCACTGTATTTCCATGTGACCGTGCGCTTCTTCAACACCACGCCCTGCAGGTCGCTTACCTGGTATGCTTCGGTCTTCTTATACCGGTGCAGGTACGTGGTGCCCCTATCCAATTCCAGTCGATTCGCATACAGGCGGATGGCCAGAAACATCGGGTCATCAAGCCTATCGCACTCATAGATCGCGTTCGGTGCTGGCTGTGGTCTCTTCGCCATGATTGTTCTCCTTTTGCTCTCCATTGATTCTATGCTTCAGATGATGCTGACACGCTTGGCCATGACTTGGCGGTAGTCTTCGAGGACTTGTGTCGTTATGTACACATCTATACACATCTATACATTCTTTTCCAATAGCCCTAGCCGATTTTCGCATCGAGAAACGCATGATCGCCATCGACATAAGCGTGCTCGATCAACTCATGCGTATCGGCGTAAACCAGATCATTGGACGGATACTCCTTCGCCATCTGACTTTGGATGTCCTGATCGGATATCGACGGATCAAGAATCTTCGCCATGATGGGGAATACGCTGTTGACCTCGTCATGCGGCCCATCGACGTAGACGCGGATCATATCGTTCTCCCCGTATCCGAGCACTGCCCCGTAGACCAGCACGTCCACTGACGATTGGCCGAGTCTCCCGTGGAGGGCGTCTGCGGTGGAGAAAGCGCCGGTGCGATACTCCGTCCGATAATAGGGGCCGTTCGAATCGCTCGGCGTGAATTTCTCGACGTCGGTTATCTGCGTCGAGGAGTTCGCGTTGAACTCATCCACAAAGCTCTGCGCCGTCTTCTCGGCTGCCTGTTGTTGTGGCTTCTCCTGCTGCGCGCTGACGTCCGGCGTCTTGGCTGGCGTGGAATCCGGCTCCTGCTGGCTTCCGCAGCCACAGGCCGTCGCCAGGAGAAGCGTCGCCGCTGTGATGGCAATGATTTTCTTACGCATTGAAAACCCTTTCTTTGAGTCTGTTTGGCGATGCGTTGAGCATGGCTCGGTAGTCCGTGAGCACCTGCGTGGTCACGTTCAGTTCATCGGCTATCGACCATAGGTCATCGTCGTACATGCGTTCCGCCAATGCTAGTTCTGCCGGGTCGATGAGCAGGCGCGCGGTCTGCCGTCGTGTGCGGATCTCTACTTTCGAACTATTGTCCGCACAGCCGGTGTCGCCGTGCCGCCAATGCAAGAGCTCGTGCGCGAGCGTGCACCGTTTGGCCGTGTACGTGAGCCTGCGGTCAATCAAGATGACATGATTCTCGGCATCGTAGCAGCCCCATAGTCCGTTCGGCAGGATGGCGCTGGATACGGTGACGGGTAGGCCGATGATGGCGCGGCGCATGGCGCCGTATGTCATGCGCCGGTCGATCGGCAGATCAGGCAGGCTCGTCGTAATCCGGCCCAGCCTCTCCATTGATGGCCTCCTGCTTGCCAGCGGCGTTATAGGCGGCCAGACCATAACCGCCCGCCTGCGCCTTCCTCTCGGCTGCTTCGACCGCATGACGTTTGGAGTCCATCACGATGTCTCCGATGGATACGCCGGTCACTTCGCTGATGCGTTCCAGGTCACTCAGGTTGAGCGGGCGAGTGAAGTTCTGACGTTTGTACCAGTAGTCCTCGCCGAAGCCGCAGGCCTTGGCAAAATCCTTGACGGTCATGCCGCTTGCTTTTTGGAGCCTGACGCACTCTCGCATGACCTGTTTCGCGAATGCGGTCACTTCGTTTGCTTTCATACCCATGCCTCCATTATAGCCAATTACGTAGCCATTGTGTACAAATTGTAAAGAACTATGCAATTTCATAGAATTCAAACTACGAATTTGCGTAGAGTAAAGACTGTTGAAAGGAAAAAACGAGATGTTGAGCACCAAGAAGACCAAGACCCCCGACCACTACCCGTGCGGCCACATGCGCGGCCCCGGCTGGCACGACTGGCGCGCCTGCCTCACCAAACAGGGAATCGAGGAGGATGAATGGCCGGTCTGACCGAAACAGCCACCAGAAACCTCAAAGCGGAACTCGCAAGACACGACAAGACACCGAAAGACCTAGCAAAAGCATGGGGCCTCGAAATCAGAGCAGTAAACAACAGGCTCAAAGGCCACACGCCACTCTCGACGGACGAAATCGAGAAAGCGGCATCCATGCTCGACATGGAAACGGAAAACCTCGTCATGCTCCTCATCCAGCCGATTGACAGCATCAAACAATTCAAAGCCTAAGGAAACCGAACATGAGCCAGTTGCTTAACCCGCCGGCACCGCCGACGCTCCACGAACCCGGAAGCCTGCTGCTCGCATCAAGCGGCTTCTACATCCGCCTCCACGAGGACGGCAGCGCCAGCCTCGTGGACGGCATCCAAGACGTCACCCTCGCGGACTTCACCCCGGCTGAAATCGAAGGCATCGCATACCAGCTCAACAACAAGGTGGGAAACACAAGATGAACATCTTCCAACAGCGAGAACAAATCCTCGCAGACCTCATCGAAGCATACAGGGAACACGACGAAGAGAAGACCGACAATCTGCTCGACCAACTCGCAGACCTCGACAAGCCAGCCGAACAGGAAAAGCCACTGCCAGAAGAGCCGAAGGAGTATGGCTTCTATGTCACCGCGAATAATGACCGGCTTCTACTCAAGGACATCGATAATGACTGGTCGGCGCGCACGTATGATAACGATTCGGTTTCTAACTTCTGGAAGAACGGGATCAATTATGTGAAGTGGCAGACTGTCTGCGAAACACTCCCGCCCGAAGCCTTCCCCCTGAAGCACCTAAACACCGGAGATGGTGACGATGACTGACCATGATTTCGAGCTTGAGTCGAGGAAGCCGAACTACACGCTCCGCCGCCTGAAGTTCGCAGCCGCCATCATCGGATTCGTGAGCAGCGTGACACTGCTGTTTACGTGGCGTACAGCCGACTCGCAGGCCGCGACCGTCCTCGTGAGCGTCATCTACCTGCTGACCGGCCTATGGCTGACCGTGCGGTTCGCGCCACGAGATTAAAGACTTCCCGCCAGCCGACAGTCCAACGAAACAAACCAAATCCGGGATGTTTTCGCGGACATCCACGTTCACCAGTCGGCTGGCGGGAACCATAACTGAATATCGAAAATTATCCACGCGCCGACCATTATCGCTGCACATACACTGTCGGCGCACTCGGTTGGGCGACGGTTCGCCCGTCCACGGATTCCACCCTTCGATCTAATAACACTGCGGACGTCCCGCGTCCGTGAATCCCTTTCCTTTCAAGTCCGCCTGACGGCTTCAATCACCGTCGGCCACGCCACCGACAGCGAACACGTTCAGGTCGTGTTCCAACGGTCAAAGGGGCGTTCGGAATCTCCATGGACGGCATCGGTTCGACTCCGATACCAGCCACTCAGCCCCACCCACTCGTCAGGACGGGGCACCAACTTCAAACCAAGCAAAGGAAACAGTATGAGCACTGAAATCCAGCCCTTCGAATTCGAAGGCAACAAGGTCAGGGCACTGGCCGATGGCGACGAGGTGGTGTTCGTCGCATCCGACATCGCCAGGATTCTCGGATACCGCGACGCCGCGAACCTCGCCCGTAATCTCGATGACGACGAGAGGGGTATACACGAAGTGAGTACCCCCAGTGGAACGCAGAATATGACGGTTCTCACCGAGTCAGGTCTTTACCGCGCAATCCTCAACCGTGAAACCGCCTACGTGAAAGAACCGGAAGCGCAGGCGTTCGTCAAGCGCTTCCAGCGTTGGGTGACTCACGAGGTGCTGCCCCAGATTCGCAAGACCGGCGGCTACATTCCCACCACGGACGTGGATGATGACATGACAATCCTCGCGAAGGCCGTGATGATCGGCCAACGCACCATGGAGGAGCAGAAGCGACGCATCCGGGCTCAGGAATCACACATCAGTGAATTGGAGCCGAAAGCACGGTTCGCGGACGCGGTGGCCGCAAGCGACGGCACGTGCCTGGTCGGGGAACTCGCGAAGATGCTGCGCCAGAACGGTTTGGATATCGGCCAGAACCGCCTTTTCGAGATCCTTCGACAGGACGGGTATCTCGGCAAGACCGGCTCGAACCGCGACGTGCCAACCCAGAAGGCCATGGACTTGGGCTTGTTCCGAATCAAGGAGACGGCCATCACGCATTCGGACGGCCACGTGACCGTCAACCGCACCGCGAAGGTAACCGGCAAGGGCCAGACGTACTTCATCGACCGCTACCGCCCGCATGCCGACCATGAGTGACGATCTGCTTACTCCAGCGGAACTGGCCGTCATGCTCGGCATGAGCGTGCGCACCCTCGCCAACTGGAGGTCTAATGGCAAGGGCCCGCCATATCTGAAAATCGGCGTGGAACCGCCGGAAGGCCATCAGGACAGGCGCAAGGTCAGATACCAGCGTGCCGTGGCCGAACAGTGGGCTCTGGCGCACAAGTACCGAAGGACGGTGGCGAGATGAAAAACGGAATGTTCGTCCCGGTGGCACGGATTAAAAGCAGTCCATTGCTCAAAGGCGACGGGAAGGCACGCTTCGACACCGGTACCGGCAAGCCGACCCTCACACAGCAGGGAATCGACGTGGACGCTTTTATCCGGCAGAACCACACGCTCATCGAAAACTTAAGGAAAGGAACGAATTGGAAGGAGACCATCATGACCGCCACAATCCAGGAACAGAAGCCACAGTCCGAGCCGGAAGATCTGCGCGCCGTCATCGCGGACAGGCTCGGCACACTGCACGATGCCATGCTCGGCGTATTGAGCGCAAGCTTCGACGCGGGTGACAAGGTCGCATACGCCTACGCCTGCAAGCTGCTTTCCGGCGAAATCATGGATCTGAAGGCCAACTACAGCAAGGATGCGAAATGAAACGCATCCCACTCAAGGACACGGAACGCTACACGGTCGAACGCTTCAAGCAGCATACCGCAGAGGAGCGCGAGGCCGCGTGGCTTAAGAGCAGATCGCATGGCGTCGGCGGCAGTGACATGAGCACGATTCTCGGACTCAATAAATACGCCTCGCCATATGACTTGTGGCTCGAAAAGACAAAGCGCGTGAAGCCGAAGGACATCAGCGACAATTGGGCAATCGTCAGGGGCAAGACCATGGAGCCTGAGCTTCGCAGACGATTCAAGGCCCAACATCCCGAAATGATCGTCACCAATGGCACCGATATGCAATTCATCAGCCGTGAGAAGCCCTATCTTCGTGCTTCGCTTGACGGCATCCTGCAGAGAGAGGACGGGAGCTTTGGAATTCTCGAAATCAAGACGGCGGGTAATCGTAGATCGGGGGACTGGCATGACGAGGACGGAAACCTCCGTATTCCGCCTTACTATCTCGCTCAGGTCGAATTCTACTGCTGGGTCACGGGATGGACATGGGGCTACGTCTACGCCGCCATCGGAGACTACGAGCCGGTAGAGATTCCTTTCCGGGCCGACCAAGAGGATATGGCCGCAATTGATAAGGCGGCCACCGACTTCTGGCAATTCGTCACTTCGGGCACGCCACCGCAATTGACCGGCGGCGACGTGCAGAAGGCTTTCCCCGAGCCGACGCCAGACATCGTGGACGAAAGCTCGGACGATGACCTCTACGACCTGCTCGCCAAGCTGGAAGGCACCGGCAATCAGCTGAAAGACCTGAAAGCCGAGCAGAAGGCACTACAGGATCAGGTCATCGTAAGAATCGGCTCGCATACGGGCATCCGCTGCGGGAATTTGCAAGCCACCTACAAGACGCGCACGCGCAAGGAGTATGTGGTGAAAGCCACGCAATACAGGCAATTCGCACTCAAAACCATCGAAGACAAGGAGCAATAAAAATGGGAGCAATCGCACAGCAGGCACAGGGACAGCAGTTGCAGCCCCTCAATCCGAGGGGCAAGCTCAAGCAGCTTGTGGAGCATTCATGGCCGCAGATCGCACGTGTCATCGGCGGCAACCTCGACAGCGAGGCATTGCTGCAGATGTGCATCAGCAGCATCAACCGCACCCCAGCATTAGCCGACTGCACGCCGGTCAGCGTCCTTTCCTGCTTCATGCAATGCGCCGCCCTGGGCTTGCGCCCGTCCGACGTTGACGGCTTGGGACAGGCGTACATCCTTCCCTACAGCAACAAGAACTATGCCACGGGCGAGAAGCAGGCCACGTTCGTCATTGGCTACAAGGGCATGCTGAAGCTGCTGGAGAACAGTGGAATCTACGCGCAGCCGAGAGCCGTCTACGAGGATGACAACATCAAACTGAAGCTTGACGAGAACGGCGTGCCGACCATCGAATGCCCCGACGAGGTGAACGTGGACGCCGACCATAGCGAGGACAAGCTGAAATTCGTGTATCTCAGCGTCCAGCTGCCGAACGGCGGACGCTACGCCGACTACATGTCGAAACGCGATCTGCTCGAATACCGCGACAAGTACGCGCCACGCAACCGCAGCCGACAGATCACCGGACCGTGGGCGAAGAACTTCGTGGAGATGGCGAAGAAGACCATCATCCGCCGCAGTTTCAAGTACATGCCGGTCAGCATCGAGGCGAAGAAGGCCGCGAGCGTTGACGAGACCACGCCGGACTACAGCGACGTGTTCCAGCCGGTAATCACCTCCGATGCGGTGGACGACGTGACCGCCGAAGTCATGGAGCCGGACATGTCGGACACCGGCGCCGAGCCTGAGATGGAAGCAAAGGACGGTGAGTGATGGCAGCGGAGAAGACCGATATGATCATAAATCGGCTCAGGATGGCGCGTGAGCTCGAAAATGATTGTCTGAAGCAGCTTGTCGATGCCGAGCCCGACGAGGACGGCATCTACCGTGACGTGCAAGGCGATTTATGGGTGCACTGCGCCGATGTGTGGAAGCAGCTTTTCTTCGACCGTGACGCAAGAGCCTTAGATTTGGGCGTAGGTGTGCTTTGGGAGTTTCTCGTGGAGGGCTGCAATCCGACTGAAAGAATGCCGTTTCGTTTCATCACGCCGCTTACCGAGGAAGAGGAGAACTTCTGATGGCCGGAGAGACCGTTATCACGATCGTCGGGAATCTTACCGCCGATCCGGAATTGCGTACGACCCGCAATGGCGGCACGGTGGCGAATTTCAGCATCGCGGCCACTCCGCGCGTTTTTGACAAGCAGTCGAACCAGTGGGTTGACGGGGACGCTCTGTTCCTCCGCTGTACGGCTTGGCGTGACCTCGCCACTCATTGCGCGCAGAGCCTGAGCAAGGGCATGCGTGTGATCGCGCAGGGCAGGCTCACCCAGCATTCGTGGGAGGACGAGCAGCATCAGAAGCGCACTGCCGTGGAATTGCAGGTTGACGAGATCGGCCCGTCGCTCAAGTATGCGACCGCTCAGGTGCAGAAGATGCAGTCAGGCGGATACCAAGGCGGCAACGCCAACGGTGGCGGCTATCAGCAGCCGCAGCAGGCTCAACAGCAGTCGCAGTCTCCGGCCGATGATCCGTGGAGTGCGCCAGCAGAGCCTGAATTCTGATGCGCGAATGGGTTGAACCGCCGGACGTGGAACCGGTATGTCCCAGGCATGGGTGCGCGCTGTATCCGGCGCGCCCCATCCCATGCCCCGAATGCGAAATCGAAGCCGAGGAAGAGGAGGAATGATGCAGGAATTCATCGTGGACATTCCACGGGACGAATGGTGGACGCAAAACCGTCGCGGCCACTGGCGAGTGAAATTCGCGCACACAAGCGCAGTCAAACAGCGTGCCATGGCATTCGCCAGATTCTGGCTCCAAAACGGCCACCACAGGCCACAACACTTCCCCGTGCACGTCACCGCGATCATCCACCCATTGACCCACGGGCGCTTCGACCCGGAGAACGCGGCGCCCATGGTCAAAGCCATCCTTGACGCGCTCACCGATACCGGCTTCTGGCCCGACGATGACTCAAAACACATCATCGGCCCCGATTACCGAGGTGGAGAACCAAGCATCCGAAAAGGCTGGTACCGAATCACAATCCGAATCGAAGAGGAAGAACACTAACCATGGCTACGAACGTGACCGAAAAAGACAAGACCCTCCAAGAAGTCATCGACTGGGCGAAAAGTCGCTGTCATGAAGCCGCGCTTTCCAGATTCGATGTCCGCAGAAAGAGCGACCGAGACTTCTATGACGGCCAAGTTAACGCATTCCATGAAATGCTAGAGCTTTGCTGTTCCATGCTCGGCTATTCCGGCTCCATGCCGTCCGAAGTGCCGAATCAAAGCGAGGGCGCGAAATGATCGATGATATTGATGTGCGTTCATGGCTCAAGGATAATTTCGGCCATGATTTTGGCACGGAGGGGTTCGTCATGCCACAGAACGCTGCTGGCGTATGGCTTGTGGAATCGAAGGCACTTGGCCCGATGTGGTCCGAAACATGCCGGATGAATTTCCAGCGGCTCTTCTTCGAGACCGTTTTGAACACCTCTTTGATGGACAGCGTCAACCTCCACGGCGTCATGAAGCCAATCATCATCGATGGCACCAAGACAGACCGCGTAAGGGAATTCGAGATAGTGGACGGCTACCACCGGCTCATCGCCGCCGGCACGCTAGGCCTGAAGACACCCGTCTGCCTCATCGACATGAGCGCCAAAGGAAAGAAACCATCGAAACGGCTCATAAAAGACTTTACTGGAAGCCGTCTACAGCAAGGAGGACACGAAATGAGCGCGTATCAGCCAGTTCTTGACCCTGCCAGTGGCGGCCGAATGTTTTATTTCGACAAGTCGGATGATCGCGTGCTTTTCGGTGACGTGCGCGACGAAAGCTGGGAATTGTGCGATGGGAGACGCTTCGACGTGAAGCCGGACATGCTGATGGACTACCGTGACCTGCCGTTCCCGGATGAGACGTTCCGCATGGTCGTGCTCGATCCGCCGCACCTGCGTGATGCGGGAAAGATGAGCTACATGGCGCAGAAATACGGATGTCTCGACCGAGAGACATGGAAAAACGACCTTAAGACCATGTTCAGCGAGTGTTTCCGTGTTTTGTAAGCCTTACGGGACGCTGATTTTCAAGTGGAATGAGACGCAGATACCGGTTTCGCAGGATTCTCAAGCTCACTGACCATAAGCCGCTCTTCGGCAACAAACAGCCGAATCGCACTGGGACACATTGGATTGTCTTTATGAAGGAGGATGTGGAATGAGCAGGGCTGAGACCACCGCCATGCTGTCTGAGCTGGTGGAGAAGCGTCTGAATAATCAGACCGCTTTTTGGGCGAGTGAGGTCAATTTCGACCGGAACACGCCTGACGAGCGGCGAGTGGATTACGTGGGCTTCAAGCCATGGAACATCAACGGCGAACCGGTGCCCGCAAGCGTTGAGAAAGGCTGCTTCGAATTCTACGAGGTCAAGTCATGCATGGCTGACTTCACGAGCGGCCACGGCCTGACGTTCTACGGCGACCAGAATTATCTGGTCTGCACGAAGGAACTGTGCGACGAGATCGTATGGCAGAAGATGGTGCCCGAGCGCGTGAACGCGATCCTGACACCGGATTCGACCGGCTCGAAACTGATTCGCGGCCACGTGCAGGCATACAACGACCTGTCATACAGGCGGCGTCCGGCAAGCGAAATCCTCTGGGCAATGGTCAAAGCGAACGGAAAGAGGACAAATTGAGCATCGCAGAGGATGAAGCCAAGGAACGCTTCAAATCCGAGTATCAATACGATATTCGCGAAGCATATGTCATAGGCCGCACTGCGCCACCGTCTGACGTTGAGGTGGAGGCCGTGGCGAAACTGCTTTGCTGGAACAGCTGCGAATGGGATGGCGTCGATAGCTACGCGGCGAAAGACGAGGATGACGCATGGAATTATGCCGGTGAGATTCCCGGCTTCCATGAGGAATATATCAGACAGGCCAAGGAACTACTCGCACTGGCACGGAAGGCGGCAAACGAATGAGCAATATCACAGATGAATTAGCGCACCTGTACCCCGATGACGGTACTGAGACGCGACGTTTGGAACGCAACGCTTACGTTTCGGGACGCTTGCGCAGTCCTTCGGAACGGGAGGTGATGGCCGTGTGCATCCAGATTCATGGGCTTGTGCCGGACGCTAATGCTACAAACATCCGTCAGACTGCGGCAAGAATCCTCAGAGCAGCACGACAGGCGGTGACGGAATGAGCATCAGATATGTCGAATGCGCCCACTGCGGCGAGACCGTCGGCACATATTACGTCACATGCCCGTACTGCGGCTACAAGCTCGTCAGGCGCAGGCGAGCAAACATGGATCCGCTGTATGGCATGACCGACGATGACTTCTACAAGCGATTCGGGAGCCTGTGATGGCCAGACGAGGCTACGTGCAGTTGGCTAACGGCTTCTACCTTAACCGTAAGGTGCGCCGTCTGCGCCGTACCATGCCTTCTGCCATCAGCGCATTCGTCGTCATGCTTTCCTACTGCGGTGACAATCTCACGGATGGTTATGTGGACGATGATACTGCGGAATTCGTGCTCGACATCACCGTGCAGGAGCTTGACGCATTGCAGCAGGTCGGATTGATCGAGACCGTGGACGGCGGCTATGTCATCCACGATTATCTTGAGCACAACCGTAGCCGTCAGCAGGTCATGGCCAAACGCAAGCGCGAACGCGAACGGTATTCTGCCGAAAGTCTGCCGGCAGAAAGTGCGCAGACTGCCGGCAGAATCGAAACAGAATCGGGACAAACACCAGAACACCAGAACACCAGAACACCAAAGAAAGAGAAAGAAGAATATTCTTCTTCTTTCTCCAAAGAAACCAGCGTGAAGGATTTCGGTGAATCGCGGGAGTGCGGCGAAACAGACAAGACGCTAGCTGTGGAATATCCGAACCTCGACCTCGAATCCGCATGGCTCGCATTCGCGGACCGACACCAAGACGAAACACGCGCCATCAACGACTGGACGCGCCTGTGGAAAGGCTGGTGCCAACGCCGGGCCAACATGAGCGGCATACCACCCTCGAAACGCCACATACACACGTGGCAGTGCGAACACGTCCTGCAAGCGCTCGGACGCGACAAGGAAACCGCCACGCCAGACCAACGAGCCTGCCAGATGGCGAAACAACTCAACAAGGAGCAGCACACGAAATGAACAGCAGAACCAGTCATCCGACACCCGAAGAACTCGCCAAAGCATGGCGGGAAGGCTACACCGCCGGATGGAAAGACCAGGAATGCGATTTCCCGCCACACACCACAGAAAACCCATACAAGGAGGCCAAATGACCAACACCGAGAAGACAATAATCTGCACCGTCATCACCTGCATGCTCATCATCTTCCTCACCATCGGCACCTGCATCTTCATGCAGTGGTACACGAGCACCCACCACGATTTCCAAATGGAAGCAGTGCGCACAGGAGACGTGACGTGGGCATGCCTCAAAGACCGAGGCGCATACATCGGATGCAACACAGTGGAGGAATACCAGTGAAGAAAATACTCGAGAACATGATCATCAAGTGGCATCAGGCCGGTTACGCGCTTGACGAGATCGCGCCGCTCGTGCCGCAGGTGCCGAAAGCGGAAGTCGCCGCCATCATCCATCAGCACGACAAGGAGGCCAGACTTTGACCGACTGCCAGCACTGCCACAAGCCCATGAAACCAGCGACGGCGAACATGCTCTGCGCATCATGCCGCACGGACTACTGGCAGCTGATCCACCAACTCGGACACGTCCAACTGCCAGCCCTGCGAAGCATCATGCTCCGTCAGGCGCACATTGGTCCCACAGGCCACACGCCAAACAAAGGCAACGCGCCACTGCCAATCGACGTCCACGCGCAAGACCTCATCAAAGAATCGGAAGCATGGCTGGCCGAACAGGCAGGGAAAATCAGGACGCAATACGGCAACCTGCCATGGAGCAAGGCATGGCAGCGCATCATCGCCAACAAACACACCATATTGACGATGAGCACCGCAGCAGACTGCGTGCTGTGCTTTGCATTGGTTGAAGAATGTGGCTTTGTCTTTTTCGAATTGGCGTGTGGTCTTGCGGGTTCTTGGCATGTGGTCACCGCCTTGTGGTGCTTCGTGCCGGAGTCGGACCGTTGGTATTTGTGCTTTCCGCCCGCTCTTACCATTGAGCTATCGAAGCTGGATATGAATAATGGTCCAACCATTTTCTGGCTGAACCATTCTACGAACATACGACAGTATAGCATTTCGACGGTGACAGTC
>CYGL01000358.1_pt1 | contig 19634 bp, 31 predicted proteins | sample 485531 | NCBI WGS metagenome assembly CYGL01 (sample SAMEA3497897, study PRJEB9818) | human gut metagenome | reverse complement strand
CGGACAACTGGGTGTCGCAGCTCGCGGAGACGCTGAATCTGCGTGTGAGGAGCTACGCGGTCAATGGCGCGGCCTTCTACGGCCGTCGTAATTCCGGTGGCATAGCTAGCATTCCCGACCAGGCCGATGCCATGCTGGGCGACGATTCGCTCGACCGCGGCGATGTCGCGCTGATAGTAGTCGGTGGAGGCTTCAACGACGCGCACGATGCCGTCGCCACCCCCGATGCGGCGAAGGAAGGAGCGGCGGCGTGGTTGGGGAAGATACGTTCGGCGTTTCCCCTGACCCCGGTGCTCGCGGTGGTGGGTCTGGGATGCCCCGACTATCCGGGGCACACGCTCCTGTCATCGGCGCTGCCGTACTACCACTCGATCGGTTCCGCGTTCGACGAGGATCTGGCCCAGGTGGCGTATGGCTGGCAATTCCTGTACGGGTACGGGGAAGCATACTGGCTGCGGCAGTGGGACAATTCCCCATATGACGCGCATCCCTCGCAGGCGGGCCACGACGTCATCGCCTCCAGACTCGTGCAGCTGCTGCGCGGCGGCCAGCAGCTGACAATGCCCACGCCGGAGCAATCCCAGACGTTCGTTGCATCAGACGAATCTACGCACAGGAAATGGATCATCGACCCGCAGGCCAGACTGTTCTCCATGCTCACGCCGGAAAACATCACTGTGACGCTCACGCCATTGGAGGGCCTGGGCTCGCGGCTCCATGTGACGATGGAATGGCACGCCCTCGACAACACGGGCGGCCAGCCGGTCGTGTTCGGCTACATGCCCTCCAACCGGTGGCTGGCCACACGCCTGTCCCGCACCGTGACCGCGTGCGCCGTCGGCGACGGCGGAACCATTACGTTCCCCGTCACGCTCGATGTGAACTACGGGACTATTTTCATCAGCGTGCCCGCGCACGGCACAGACCAGGCTATGCAGGACGCAACCACACTCATCGACATCACCATCGACTACCAGGCGGGATCCTAATCCTCGTCGGCACTGTTCTTCGCTATCTCCGACATCGTCCGTCAAATCATCAGCACCCACGCAATCGATTCCAATCCCCCGGGGAGGCCCGTCATGCATCTTGTGGAGCAGTTCGCCGGATGGCTGGTGCCGTTCGCGTGCGGTGGAGCCGTCACCGTGCTGGGTCTGATGTGGCGGTGGGGACGGGCCATGGTCAACGGGATGCGCGAACTGCTCCTATGCCGCATGGAGGACCTGCGCAGGGAGATGGTCGACCACGACGGCATCGCCGACGAAGACCTCAAAGCCAGAAGCGAACGCCTCTACGACTCCTACCACGCGCTCGGAGGCAACGGGCACGGCACCATGCTCAACAACGACATCCAGACCGCGCCCATCAGACCCGTGGAGCGCAAGAAGCAGCCATGACGGCTTTTGCCTTTCGGCCCCGGCCAATTCCGGCCGGGGCCATGTCATATCCACCGGAAGGAGAAAAAGGAAATATGACCATTTTCAACAGTGGCAAGCCCCGCCACGCGAAGCCGCGCCGCCGACTGGCGGCCATGCTGGCCGCGGTTCTGACGGCGATGGCCCTGGTGTTCGCGCAGGGCGTCGCGTTCGCGGATAGCGGCATGGACGTCAGCAAATGGCAGGGCTGCGTCGGCGGCAGCCAGGCCGCCACCGCCAGGGCCGCGGGAGTCAACTTCGGGTTCGTGAAGGTCACCGAGGGCAACGGGTACACCGATTCGATGGCCGACTGCACCATGCAGTCGCTCAAGGCCAACGGGATCCGCCGCGGCGTCTACCACTTCGCGCGCCCGGATCTCGGCAACTCGCCCGAGGCCGAGGCCGACTGGTTCGTCAGTCAGACCCGAGGCTACGTGGGCGACGGCGTGATCCCCGTGCTCGACTGGGAGCCCGACGGCTCCTACAAGACGTGGAGCTGGTGGGCTTTGCGCTGGCTGCAGCGCGTCGAGGCCGCATGGGGCGTCAAGCCGATGATCTACATGAGCGCCAGCGTCATCCAGATGACCGACTGGACGAGCGTGGCCAACGGCAACTACGGCCTGTGGGTCGCCGGATACCCGCGTGGCTACGCCGGCGAGACCCTGCGGGACCCGGGGGCCGTGCCCTACAGTGTCAGCCCGTGGCCGTTCGCCGCCGCATGGCAGTACTCCAGCACGGGCAACGTGCCCGGCGTCGGATCGAGAATCGACGTGAACTGGTTCTACGGCGACGCGGGCACTTGGGTCAAGTACGCGGGCTCCCAGCCCGGCGCTCCCGCCAACCCCGTCAAGCCGGGCCCACCCCGCAGCAGGGCGCGCCTGTCGGTGACGCCCAGTCCCTTGCCACCGCCGTGATTCGCGGCGACTACGGCAATGACCCGCAGCGTCGCCAGCTGCTCGGCAACCGGTACGCGGAGGTCATGGCCATCGTCAACCAGAGGCTACGCGGCAACGGCGGCACCGGAAACGGCAGCGGATACTGGGTCGTGCAGCGAGGCGAATACCTCAGCCTCATCGGCGCCAGAACCGGCGTGCCATGGACGACCATCGCCGCGCTCAACGGCATCCGAAGCCCCTACGTCATCCACCCCGGCCAGAAGCTCAGCCTCGGCGGCGCCAACGGCAACAGCGCGACGAACACAGGCCGCCGATCCGTGGTCATCACCGCGGGCGACTGCCTATGGAACCACTTCGGCGCCGACAGCGCCCGCGTGGCCGCCGCCAACGGCATCAGCAACCCCAACCTGGTACGAGCCGGCACCGTCATCCACTACTAAACCCGCGCGGGGCCGCGACCGACAACCGCGGCCCCGCGCCTTTTTTTGAAAGGAAAAACAATGAGAAACCCCGAAACCACCACCGAACCGACCGACGACGACCCCACGCCAGGCATCGACACCTCAACATGGAGCCCGTCGACCGACGCGGACGTCCCCGCATGGCTCATACCCGACAAACTGTACGGCGCGCTCAAATGGCTCGGCCTCATCGTCTTCCCCGCGCTAGCCCTCTTCGTGGGAGCAGTCGGTCCCGCATGGGGATGGCCATACATCGACGCCATCGTCACCACGCTCAACGCCCTCGGCACCCTATGCGGCATGCTCATCGGCGCAAGCGCCATCAAAGCCAAATACGATCTGGCCGCATAATCCATCCGCGAATAAATAAGGGCTTGGCCCCATCCAACATCGCAGGCGCCCATATCTGGGTGAACTGCTTTGCCGGACGGGGCCGCTTTTTGCGTTGTGAATTACCTATATATAATGGTGTGACCATCAAAATAGAGTGCACTTAGAGTGGACTCCTTCTGGGAGGCCAAGCGGCAGTAGGGCTAAGGAAAAGTTGAGTCTATTCACAGCACACGCTTCACGCTGGTTTTGACGAGTGGTGAGAATCGTTGGAATGGTGCGGAAAACGTAGGTGGCAGTAGGCCTCATGCGGGTTTCTTGGCGTAGTGCTGAGTTGCGGGAATACCCGCGTTATGCCGCGTTTTACACCCAGATAGAGTGGACTATAGAGTGGACTCCCAACAGGGAGGGAACCCAATGGCCGCAACGAAAAGACGCCGCACCAAGGGCGCGGGGGGAGTGTTCAGGGACAAGGCCGGCAAATGGCATTTCCGCACCGAGATCACGGCCGACCCCGGCACCGGGCGCCGCCGCATCATCGAGACCACGGGACTGGTCAAATCCGACGCCCGCCAACGCCACGAGAACAAGCTCAGGGAATACGAGCGCACGGGCATCATCCATTCCAATCAGTCGCCGTACCTGCGCGACTACATCATCCGATGGTGCGGTCAGCGCCGCCGCGATGTGAAGCCCAATACCTGGTACAACCTCGACAAGCGGTGCAACATCATCGCCGACACCATCGGGGGAGTGCGGCTCGCCGAGCTCACGCCCGCGCACGTGCGCCTCATGATGGACAGGCTCGGCCGAACCCGCGCGCCGCGAACCGTGCGCGAATACCACGGGATACTCAAACAGGCGCTCGACGACGCCGAACTCGAGGAGCTCATCGACCGCAACCCCTGTCGCAAGGTCAGGCCGCCACGCTACGAGGAGACCCCGCAGAGGATACTCGACGAATCACAGCCCAAGGAACTGATCGCCGCCGCCGTCAAGGCACCCATGGCCGGAGGCAGGCGAGGCCCGCACGACTCCCCGGAGGACACCGAGATGTGGGCCATCCTGTTCGAACTCGCGTTCGCCACCGGCATGAGGGAAGGCGAACGATACGCGCTCATGCCCTACGAGCTAGAAATACGCGACGGCATACCCGGCATCTTCGTCCAACAGCAGCTCCAGGACTACGTCGGCGGCGCCGACGCGGTGATACCCAAATGGCACAACGCCGTCCACGTGGTCGGCGGACTCTGGCTCGTACCACCAAAATCCAAGAAAGGCGTACGCTTCGTGCCCATCACATGGAACCTGTGGAACCGGCTGTGGAACCGCATCATCATGTTCGGCATGCACCCCCACCAGTTCATCTTCAACAACCTCCTCGGCCGACCCATACGACAGGAACAGGAAAACCGACGCTGGAGAAACGCCCTCCAAGCAGCCGGCCTCCCATACGTCAAAATCCACTCCGCCCGCCACTGGACAGCCACCAGAGTCGCCGAATCAGGAGCCAGCGAAGACGAACGCATGGCCGTACTCGGCCACACCGACATCCAAATGACCGCCCGATACACCCACTGGGGCACCAAGGCGCTCGCCGACATGATGCGCGAAGCCATACCCAGCCTCACGGATGACAGTGATGACGTGTCATAAAATGCCGTATTCAACACCCGCAGTGCCGCGCTCGTATCATTTTGCGACACGCGCGGGCAATCCAAAAATGGGACGAACTTATGCACATTCCGATAAAAAATGTGCACAAGTTCATCTAATACGTGTAGATTGAACATACAGCATGCAACGGGAAGTCAGGGAAAGAGATTGCATGCTGCGATAGGAGCAACCATCATGGCAGGCGCAATGTCTTTGAATCGCGTCATGGCGCTTATCGGAAAGTCTGTCGTATCCGATTGGCGTCGTGGATTCGCGGCGTATCCATTAGTCGTCGGTATAGAACGGGCTAATAAATATCGGAAGAAACGGTGATATCGCAACACTGAAATGGGAATAAAGAACTCCAGACGCAGAAGCCACGATATCGATGCGGTGCAGCCCGACGAGCCGGACATCTGGGAAGAGGGCAAGTTCACGCCAGACCCGGATTGCGATCGCTCACCCGTCAGATACCGCACCGTCACGGGACCCGATGGTTTGCCGACAAACGCCAGAACCATTTACGTCGATTGGCGCAAAAGCGGTCATATCCATCGATTCTTCCAGTGCATACAAGTCAACTTCGACGAAGAAACTATTGATGATTCTCTTGAGATTATCGAAGATGACGATTCCGTCCCCGATGAGTCCAAGGGGCGCGCTGATATGTGGCAAGCCGCTGAGATCGACTGTTCACACAATATTTGCCACATACATCCCAATGGGCATCATCCGCCAAGCGGATTGCCGGTGGACAAGCAGTTCATCCATCGGCTGGATTCTCTTAAGGATGTGAGGTATGCATGTGCGGTTTCTTCGGTACTGATCAACACGATAGCAATCAACGCAATGAAAACATGTGGAGGTGAATGGGATGAACGAACAATCACCGGAATTGCAGAAGGCGCCGTACAAACACTACGACGAGCTGAATCTATTCGAAACTCGCATTGACATATCCATGTCAATGGGATTGCTCGATGACGTGCTGACCGTTCGTGACGAGCAAGGGAACTGTCCCATTGTCGTCGCATTGGGAGAGGAAAAGCTCTACTTTCTCGTGGAACGAGTCAAAGCAATAGGCGGATGCGCCAATATCCTCATCAAGATGGGGGATCAGGTGACGATGATTGCTTCTGAACATTTCAACGGCGGAACATCCGACGCCGAGGACTTGTCCGATATCTCCGAATGGGAAAACGGCGATACCACCATTGCCATGTTCGTGACATATCTCAGGACCAAACCAAACGGCGTGATAATGCCGCGAAGCCTGCCCAAAGGACCCGAAACAAAAATGCTGCTGGGGGAAAAACCAGTATCGATGGAATCGATCCCGGCACTTGTCTGAATCCCTACAAACCAAACCGCCCCGGCGCTCGCAGAGCGACCGGGGCGGTTTCGTGTTTAGGGCTTGATTCGCCCGACACGGGATTTATTGCTTGGCCGTCTTGACGGTGATGGTGGTGCCGAGCGCGGTGGTCTCCCAGCTCACGCCGTCGGCCTCGCTGTAGGTGAAGTCCTTGGTGGCGTCCTGCGAGGCGAGCAGGGATTGAGCCATGGTTTCGGTGTCGCCCTGGCTGGTCCACTTCCAGTCGCCGGCCTTGGTCGGTGCCTGATAGGTGCCCTTCCAGTAGAGGCTCTTGGTGTCGGTGCCGATCCAGTTGACCTCGATGGTGTCGCCGCTGATGGTGGCTTCCATGTATGAGTTCGGGTCGTTGGAATTGGTCTGCTTCCATGTGCCGGTCAGATCGGCCGGCTGGGGTTTGGGCTCTTCCTTATTGGTCTCGGTCTTTGACGTGCCATCGGATTTGGCCGGTGCATCGGCCGTAGTGCTTCCCCTGCAAGCGGACAGACCGGTAAGCAACATCGCCGCAACAAGCAGTGCGATTGCCTTTTTCATGATGGGTCTCCCTTCGTGCCGGACATTGTCGTCCGACATGACTCAATCATATAGCGAAACACAAGAACCAAGGACTCATCCCGGCGCTCGCGGTGAGTCGTCGGGATGAGTCCTTATATGGCCCGGAAGCTACGCGGCGAGTTCCACGGGAGCCCGCTCTTCCAATTTGGAGTAGGGGATGACGGTCACACCGTAGTTGCGGAACGCGGTGAGCGCGCCGCGCTGCAACGGCGTCTGCCGGTCGTCGCCGATGACTATCAGCCGGGAATCCCTGCGCTTGGGATCCTTCTTCGTGTCATCCCAACCGAACATGATGTCCTTCACGGCGTCCTTGTCGAATCGGTTCGGAGCCTGGCAGAACCGGGTCGGATGGTTGGCGCTGCGCTGGAACAGGAAGTCGAAGCTGTGTTCGTAGCTGGATACGCCGCGAATGCCCACGTTCGGAGTGTAGAACACCTGGCATGAGTCGAGCTTCAACGCCACATCATCGGCGAAATAGGACAGCACCCTCTTCTGCGAGGTCTCCAGCATGGAGCCGATATCGGTCAACGCCTGCACGAAACGGTTCATCGCGTCCGGACGGCTTCCTTCGGTCTCCAGGGTGATCTGCCCGTCATCGCCGACCATGGCGCCGAAACGCAGGGCGAGACGATTGATGCGCTCGCGTCTCGATTCGGTGATGGTGACGCCGTTGAGGTCGAAGGACGCCATCGTGTACCCGTCGTCGGTGAACGAGGTGACTCCGTCGGTGGTGCGGACGTAGAAGCAAAGGTCGTCGTTGGAGCGGTCGAGGAACGGCAAAGTGACCTCGCGCCATTCGCCGACGTTGCGCACGGATGATTCGCGTTTGAGCCATTCGCCGTATTCCGCGATGAGCTCGTCGGTGGCGGTGGTCTCGTTCATATCAGTTTCTCCTGGAAGTCCGGTCTGCGGATGACGTTGAATCTGTCCAACAGCCTTATTGTATCGTTCACGAAGTCCGGTGATTCGATGTCCGCAGTCTGGGCGTTCCAGTCGTCCTCGCCTTCCTTGTAGATGTGCCAGTGGGTTCCGCTGATTCTCTCGCCGTCGGGGTTCGTGTGGGTCGAGCCGTTCACGCATAGCCGCAGCAGGGGCACGCCGAGCCGTGTGATTCGAGCGGACATGGAGTGGCGGTCGGCGTTGATCGCGCCCTTGAACACGGCTATGGTGAACTTCTCCCCGTCGTCGCCGAGCACGTGGAATTCGGCGTTGCGTTCTCCCGCCGCGGGCATGACGAACAGCTTCTCCACCGAGTTCTTCACCTCGGCGACGAGACGTTCCGCCTCGTCCTGCGAAAGCGTGTAGATCGGTTTGCGGTTCTTCCTCGACATTTCCCTTTTCCTATCTGAACGCGGTCGAATGAATCACTCGACGTTAACCTTGTCCTCGGCCTTGATACGGTCGGCCCAAGCGTCGATATCGATGTCCTCATGACCGGCTTCCGGGGATTGTCTATCATCAACAAAGCGCTCGCCAGTAGACGCAGGATTGTATTCTCCCATTTCTTCTATGAGTCGTCGATAGGCTGCGTTGAATACTTCGCGTGGGTCTACGCCGAGTAGTTCGCAGGTGTTGATGAGCGCTTCCATCGGCATTGACGGCTTAGCGTTCAGCCAACGGGAGTACCCTGACTTCGAATGTCCTAATTTTTCAGCGACATCGGCCTGGGATGTCTCATGGCGCGCAAAGCTTGCCTTTAGCTCTAACCCAATTAACTGGGAAAAGCGATGGCTTCGTTCATCTTGAATCTTGCTCATGTGAGTACTTTACATCTCATATAAGGCAATTGCAATTCATAATTTGCAACATGATTGCACATTTGTGACACGCCGGCATTGACAGTAATCGAACTTGGCTATAGCGTTGCTCACATGAGCAATGTTAATGCATGGGTCGGCAATCGTGTCGATGAAAAAATTCGCGAAAAAGGCATGACGAAGCGATTCGTGTCGGAGAAGTCTGGCATGCCCTACTCCAGTCTCAACAGCAAGCTCAAGGGGTACCGAGGCTTCGACCTTGATGACATCCTTGCGCTCGCCGAAGCCATCGGAGAATCCCCGTCGGAACTCCTGCCGCCACAATTCACCAAAGACGTTCCAGCGCTCGCCGAAGGAGGTGCGGAATGAGTGGCCTGAAAGATGTTAAGTTCCTCATCCCTCAATCCGCCGATGAGTTCATCGAGCAGGCTCCGGGGCAGTACGACGCTATGAAAAAAGCCGTCCGCGAAGCGACGATGGACAACCATGGCGAAACGATGAGCGTGGACGACTTCGTGCGCTCCCATTCCCAGCTGTTCATCCTGATTAAGAGTGCTGTACGCGGGGTACTGCATGAAGACGCCCCTGCGGTGCAAGCGCAGAGGCGTGGTCACGGCCCGTTCTCAGATCTGTTCGAAGCTGATGGGGCATCCGGGCGTCCAGTATGCAGTCACGTCGTTCCCGGAATCCGCGAGCTTGCCGCTGAAGACGACCCCTCCTTGCGTCCTGGTCGACGTGGTGAGCTTCTGGGAGATCGCCTGCGTTTCGGCGTCGTCGAACGGTCCGATCAGCTCGTCGTTAAAACGGATATTCCATTGCGCCATGTAATCACCTCCCTTCTTTGCGTGGGTGCCCTCATTGTCTCACTCAAGATTGCCGGCAAGGAAGTGAAGTGATGGGAAACATCAGCGCCCACATTGAAGAAGGAGACGGCTTCAAAGTCCTGAGATATGGGCTCGGGAGCATCGTTCTCATCATCGGTTATCCCCAGTCGGAAAACGATCTGATTGCCGCACGGAATGCCATCGCCAAACAGCTCGATTACGAAATCAGCATGAACGGGCGGCGGCCCGGCGAATATCCTTCCGTCCGCGCCGCCGTCGTGCCGGAGTCAGTCGTCGATCTCAACCAGCGACCACCACAGGGCGGCACGCGGGTTGAGATAGATAAGAGACCCCTCGGGGACACCGAGGGCCCGACCCCGGACCGAGACCACACCACCCGACGCGGCGGCGTTCTCCAGTTCATCGAGAGTCTTCGACGGATACTCTTCTCCCGCTAAATCGACAAACCGTCGCTTATCGGCGGTCGTCTCAAACACGAGTCGATACGTCATTATTCTTCACCTCCTCTCATAGCTAGTAGTTACGCGATATCCAGCTTAGGGGAGGTGAACCAACCCTTGAAAACCAAAGAAAGGAAACATCATGGTCTGGTTCATCATCGCAGTCATCCTCCTGCTCATCGGAGTCGGCATGATCGCCGTCGCCCTTGCCAACGGCGGCGACGGCACGACCCTCGGCTTTGTCCCCATCGTCGTGGCGGGTCTGCTGATGATTCCCGCATGTCTGTATTCGCAGGACGCGGGAGAGGTCGTCGTGCTGAAGAACATGGGCGGCTCCATCGCCGGCTATTCCGCCGACGCGGGCTTCCACGGCAAGCTCCCGTGGCAGTCCACCGTCAAATACGACACCCGCAACAACGTCATCAGCTACGTGGCCAAGGGCAAGGAGGACTACGACGGCGGCTCCGCACGCGGCCCGCAGGTCACCGTCAACGACAAAAACGGCGCGCAGGCGGACATCGACATCCAGGTCAACTATTCGCTCGACCCGAAGTACGCGATGGACCTGTACAAGGACTACGGCAAGCAGACCACATTCGTGAAATCGGTGGCGGCGGTCGACGTGCGCAGCGTGCCACGCGAGGTCTCCGGCAGGTTCGACACCATCCAGCTGCTGACCGACCGCAGCAAGTACACCGCCGTCATCCAGAAGACCCTGACCGCGAAATGGAAGGACATGGGATTGCGCGTCGAACAGGTGTCGGTGCAGGAGGTTCGCTACCCGCAGTCCATCACATCGAAGTATGCGGAGGCGCAGGCCGCCGAGATCGACAAGCAGAAGGCGTTGAACGAGCAGGAGGTCGAGAAGACCAAGGCCGAGACCAAACGCATCAAGGCGCAGGGCGAGGCCGACGCCAACAAGGTGCTCAACGACTCCCTGACCGATAGTGTGCTTCGGCAGCATTACATCGACGCGCTCGACAACGCCGACCAGTTGATTGTCACCCCGGACGGGGTCAACACCCTTGTCCAACCCAAGTGAGGCGAAGCGATGAGCGGTCAGAATCTCATAGACATCCTGCAATCCATCGCAATCATCCTGCTGGTTATTGGGAACATCCGAGCCAAGGAGGTCCGTAATGCCCGTAACAGCTGATGGAGTGCGCACCGACGGCAATCCGGTGCCGTTGTGGGAGCGCGAGACGCTGACGCTGCCGCAGGCCGCGCAGGTGTTCAACATCGACTACGACGGCCTGCTGGTCGCGGTGAACCAGCGTGACGTCGACGTGTTCCGTCCGTTGAACAAGCGGGGGGAGCCCGGTCGCAGGCATGTGCGCAAGGAAGAGATGCGCCGCTACATCAAGACATTGGAGGAATAGATGGACTCCCATGATTACGGACACCACGCCAGTGGATACAGGAAGGCCGATGGCGGCCCGTCGAAACGGTTCATGCGCCATCTGACGGTGCTGGCGATCGTTCTCGTGGTCTGCCTGGTGTGGGTGATGACCCATGAGGCATGCCAGACACCTCTGGCCAACGGCATCTGCTCTCTGGTCGCCTTCATCGGCGTGCCCATACGCCTTATCTGCCTGTTCGAGGCCGAGACCGGCGCCGAATAACGACTTGCCGGGTTTCTTTCCTTCCCCGGCAATCGACAAGGCCAGTCGCTAACACCACCGCCGCTCCCGGAGCAGGGGAGTGGCGCATTCGGGGCCGGCAGGTTCGCCCCCGCTGGAGATCACGGTGTCATGTACGTGGCAAACAGCGGGAAGCCGTTCGATTCGGCACGGTCCACGCAATTCATTCAAACCATCAGAGAGAGGGGAGTGCGATGACGCAATCCGACGATTACGACCACCGGGAGGAAGGCGAAAGCCTGTTCGAATGGCCGCTCGACAGCGCCGGCATGCGCATGGGCGCCGGCGAACTATTGGACAGCCTGCTCGCCACCATCCAGCATCTCAACCGCACGGACGCATGGCCGCTGACCATACTGCCGCCCCGGTTCGGCGATGTGCTGGTCGACCGGGAACGCCGCCAGATATCGGCGGTCTGCCTGTGGAAACGCAAACCAGTCAAAACCATAAGGAGGAATAGATGTGCGAGCAAACCGAAACGGAAACCGAGCCCGAGGCGACGCCTCGCGTGGCCTTCGCCACCATATTGCAGTCGCTGGTGGCCGAGTCTCCGAACAAGCCAACGCTGCCCGTGATGCTGTCCATGCTTGACCAAGCGATGGATCATACCGGGCTGCGACTGGAGCGCGATGCCACGCCGACGGACTATGAGGACGATGTGGCGGAAGCGTGCCGCGGCCTCTCGCGCAAGGCGTATGACGTGGCGAGCCTGCTGGCCGACGGCGCGGCCGGTGACGGCGACTGGGAACTGTTCGACCTGGCCGACGAGGCACGTTCCGCCGCCGTTGCCCTGCTGCGCGCGTTGGACGGTGATGCGTGATGGCCGGGGAGAGCGCTCTCACGATCATCGGCAACCTGACCGCCGACCCGGAGCTGCGCACCACGGGCGGCGGCGCGACCGTGGCGAGCTTCACGATCGCTTCGACCCCGCGCAACTGGAACCGGCAGACCAACCAGTTCGAGGACGGGCAGGCATTATTCATGCGCTGCTCCGCGTGGGGCGACATGGCCGGCCATTGCGTCCAGTCCCTGAAGAAGGGCATGCGAGTGATCGCCCAGGGCCGACTGAGACAGCACTCGTACCAGGCGCAGGACGGCTCCCAGCGCACGGTCATCGACATGACCGTCGACGAGATAGGCCCCTCATTGAGGTATGCGACCGCCGCTGTCAACCGTGTCCAATCCGGTCGCGGCTATTCCGGTGGCTCGACCTATGGGGATCCGGCCAAACCCGCCAACCAGCAACAAGGCTGGCAGAACGGTTCCCCGGCCCAGAACCCCGGCATGCCGGAAGGTGACCCGTGGGCTCAGCCGGCACCCGCCTCTCCTGGCGCCACGTTCGGCGCTTCCAACGATTTTTCATCAGACAGCCAAGACCCCGAATTCTAAGGAGATTCAATGTCACGAAAGAAAAAGACCGATGGCGTGCAGGACGCGCTGATACCCGACGAGATCACGCCGCTCATGCTGCTCGCCCTGACAGCCAAGGCATCACGCATGAAGGACGCCGCGGCCGCGTGCCGCATCGCGGCCAGCAAGATGCTCGACCTGGCCACCAAGGACGAATACATCGAAAAATACAAGAACATCGACCCCATCACCGACGCCCTGTACGACGCCTGCGATCTCTCGCAGCACATCTTCGACGCCGCCAACGCGGTCAACGACCTCATCAACTATCCGGTCGAGGCCCGCGAGCGCGTGGTGAAGGCGGATATCGAGCGCAGTTTGTTGGATCCGTGGCGTGATCTGCCCACGTCTGGTGTGGATCCGGATACCGGTGAAATCAAGGAGGACTGAATCATGAGCAAACGCAAGCACGGACGCCAGCAACTGGAGCATGAGCGCCAACGCCGGCGCAGGAAGCGCATGCCGCACCTGCCCGTACACCAGAATCTATCGATCAAGGAGCAGTGACCCGATTCAGTGGCTATCAACATCATCGATATCAACGTAAAGAGCCTCATCCCGAACCCGAACAACCCCCGCAAAGACGTGGGCGATGTCACCGAACTCGCCGACAGCATCAAGGAGCAGGGCCTGCAGCAGGCGCTTGTGGTAACCCCCGACCATGAGGAGCACGGCGAGCGCATGTTTCGTGTGGTGATTGGTCATCGTCGTTTGGCGGCGTGCAAGCTGGCTGGCATTGAGCGGGTGCCGTGTGTTGTGCGTGAGTTGGATGCGAAGACCGAGCGTGAGCTGATGCTGGTGGAGAACTGCCAGCGTTCCGATTTGACGCCGTTGGAGGAGGCTGACGGGTATCAGGGTTTGCTTGACCTGGGTGCCGGTGTGGGTGAGCTTGCGGCGAAGACGGGCCGTTCGGAGTCGTTCGTGCGTGGCCGGTTGCGGATCGCGCGTATCCCCGCCGATGTGCGTTCCGGGTCGGAGGCGTTCGCTCAGTTGTCGCTTTCCCAGTTGGGTGATCTTGCGGAGTTCGAGGCTTATCCCGACATGATGGCTGAGTTGGCTTCGATGGCGGGCACCAAGAACTGGGATTGGAAGCGTGGCCAGCTGCGGTCGCGGGTTCGCGTCGAGGCGTGGCAGCAGAGCATGAGAACAGCGCTTGAAGCTCTGGGCCTGACTGTGGATGTCTCGGCTTCGACGTGGACGACGCCGGAGGGCTACCGGTTCTACGACGTGTGGAGCGGCGAGCCCGACGAGTTCGAGAAATGGTATGGGCAGTGGCGCGAGAAGAACCCGTACGGCGGGCCGGTGATCCGATTCTCCGAGCGCACCGTATTGTGCTTCCCGCAATTGTCGCCTGAGGAGATCGCCGAACGTGACGCCAAGAGCGAGCGGAGGGAACGGGAGCAGGCGGCATTCCAGGAGGCGCTGGCCGCCCGCAAGGAATTCGACAGGCTGGCGTACACGCTGCGCACGGACTGGATCAGGAAGCACGCCACCGGATTCAACGGCGGCCAGTTGCGCAAGGCCAACACCCGTCTGAGCCTGCTCGCGCTGACCGGCACCAACCTATGCGACGGCCTGATCGCAGGGGCCGAATGGAACAACCTCGACCACGTGCTCGACGCATACAACCTGCTCGCCGCCACGCCGCTGCCATGCGACGACACGAGCGATAGGGGACTGTGGCGCGAAACGAACCTCGCGGAACTGCACCGCCGCCAGCACGTCGAGGGAGCCGCGAACAGGGAACTCCTGCTCATCCTGTGCGCCCAGATCGAAGCACTCATCAAACCCGGCACATGGGCCGACGAGTGCGACATCACCATCGCCCAAGCCTACTATCAGGCGCTCGAAGACCTCGGATACCCCATCTCGGACGAGGAAAACAAAGCACTCAAAGGCGAATATCTGCCCGAAGACGATGAAGCGGAGTGAGCCATGACATGGACGCAGATAGACGACGGGCTCAATTTCAGCCCGCAGACCATGCCCGGCATGGTATCAAACGCCGCGCTGGGCCTATGGGTCCGCCTGTGCGTGCACACCGCATACCAGCTCCGCTTCCCCGCATTCGACGGCGCGTTCGACATGACCGTCGTGCGCTCGCTGAAGGGCAACGCACGACAGGTGACGGAACTGGAGGCTGCGGGAATGCTCGAACCGGCGCTCGCCGCCGGTCGGTGGATGGTGGTCGAGGCCGACACCCTGATGAAATTCGGCGGCACCTCCGGCAGCGAACTCAAGGAGAAAAGGGCCAAGGCCGGGCATGCCGGCGGCGTCGCTTCGGGCGAGGCTCGTCGAAGCAAACGCGAAGCAAATGCTTCGAAGCAAAACGAAGCAAGTGCTTCAAGCAAACCACGAAGCAAAACCGAAGCAAACCATGAAGCAAACGGTGAAGCAAACCATGAAGCAAAACCGGAGCAAACGTCTGAAGCAAAACGAAGCAATTGCTTCGAAGCAAACGAAGCAACCGGTCCTAACCTAACCATACCTAGCCTTACCTCCCCTGTAGCCCCCTCCGCGCCGAACGCCGAACCGGAGCCGGCCGAGCCGAGCCGAGCCGCGTCCGAATCCGGCCATGCCGGGCCGGTGTCGAGCCTCGCCGACGCCGAGGCCTTGGCCGAGGCCGACCCGTTCTCGTTCGCCTGGGAGCAGTATCCGAGCCATACCGGCAGCCGCGACCAAGCCCGGAACCTGTGGCAGGTCGTCACCGAGGGCAGCGACCCCACCATGCCCCAGGCCGAGCCCAGCCAGCTGCTCGGAGCCGTCATCCGCTACGCCCAAGCCACACGCCAGGACGGCAATCGGTTCGTGCCGTCGATGCGCAAATGGCTCGAAAACCGCCAATACACGCAATGGCTCCAAAGCATGCCGAAACGCACCGAATGGGGCGGCATCACCCGCCAATGGCTCAGCCAGCACGCCATCAGCCTCGTGCCAAACGGCTCATGGACGGACAGCGTCGAACAGACGTTCTGGGCCCGCGTCAAAACCGGCGAGAACCCGGAGACCGTCGCCCAACGGCTCGTAAACGAAATCAACGAAAGAAGCCAAGCATCATGAGCGACAAGCCCAGCAGCCAGACCCTCAGGCTCGTGGAAGGCCGCGAGCGCCACCGGTGCATCGTGTGCGACCGGTACCTGCGTGCGGGAGACTGGCCGGGCATGAGCCACCACCACAGGAAACGCCGCAGCCACACGTACGGCGACCCCGAACGGCACGCGGCGTCGAACATCGTCACCGTGTGCGGCATGGACAACTCGACCGGATGCCACGGGTGGATACACCAACACCCGGTTGAGGCCCGAATGTTGGGATACCTGCTCAGAAGCTACGACCCGGCACCCAGCACGGTGCCCGTGTACAGCGTCCGGCGCGGCTGGATACTGCTCGACGCCGACGGCCAATGGACGCATTGCCCGCCACCCGAGGGCATGCCCGAACATCCCACCATCAACCGAAAGGAACAACCATGACCAACACCACCAATGCGGCCTGCGTGACCGGCGAAATCGACAACGTGGACTTCACGCTACGCGACGACAGCACCAGCGTGACCATGCTCATCCCGCCAGACACCCCGGTAGGCACCAGAACCATCATCATCCCGCAGGGCTACACGCTCGCCGAACACAAGATCATCCGCCAGGCCATCGCCGACGCGCTCGCCGACCACGGGGAGGAACTATGAGCCCCGAGAAGCCGGACGCTTTGCTGTGGATGGACGTGGAGACCACCGGATTGGATACGAACAAGTGTTCGATACTGGAGATCGGCCTGCGCTGCACCAGCATGGACGCAACACGCGAACACGCACGCCTCGAAGCGGTCGTCCACATCAGCCGGGAGACCATGCTCTCCGCGCAACTGCCCGCCCTCGACCTGCATCTGAACAACGGGCTGCTCGCCCAATGCGAGACCAGCGACCCCGTCCACTGCTCACCCGAGGCAATCGCACTGGAAACCGTGAGATTCATCAAGGACATGAACGGCATGTACACGCTGCACCCGGCGGGCACGAACATCACCCGCTTCGACCTGCCCATGATCGAACTCTTCTGCAAGCAGACGGAGCCCATCGAACACCTGTTCTCCTACCGCGCGCTCGACCTGACCGCCCTACGCCTCACCGCCAAAGCACTCGGCCAAGACCCATACGAGCACCGCATGAAACCCACACACCGCGTCCACGACTGCCTCGACAGGGACATCAACGAATACCGGCACTACCTCACCCTCATGAACCCCAAGGAGACCGCATGAGCCACACAGCAAGAATCTGGACACAAGACCAACTCGAACAGGCGCTCGCGAGCGCCTGCGTGCTGGAAGGCGTCAGCATCCGCAAGTACTGCCAAGGCGTCGACCTAAACGGCGAAAACCTGAAAGCCGTGGCCAGAACCATGTACGAGACCAGCGGCGAACCCACCATCGTGGAGGGCGACGATGAGTGACCTCACCCAACAAGCCCTCACCGCGCTCGCCGACGCGGGACTGGGCAACGAATCAGCCGCCGAAGCGTTCGTGATCGGCTACCAGGCAGGCTGGGACAAGGCGCTCAGCCTGGCCATCCGCATCGAAAACGAACTCAACTCGAACGAACCCACCCGCGAGGAAATCGAAGCCTGCGCCCACGGGTTCTTCCAGGGCACACCCGGCCCCACCAACTGGGACGACTGCGGCGAAGCCTCCAAACAGGCATGGCTACACGCCGCCAAAAAAGCACTCGCCACCATCATCGAATCAAAAACAAAGGAGACACAGGAATGAATGAGAACACGAACCTCACCAACCTTATCGACGCGGCGCTCGCCGCCGGATGCCAGATCACCCTGACCATCACGCCCAAGGCTTCCACGCGGATACGGAGCCGGAGGAATGAACGTGAGCGAAAGCATCGACTGGCGGCATGCCAAACCATGGGAACTGGACCTGCATCGGTTCATCGCCATCACCAACAGCGGTCAGACGCTGGACGGCCGGCTCAAATACTTTCCGCGCGCCTACGGCTACTGGACGATCCAGGACAGCGACTTTTTCACCGACATCTTCCGGCCCGACCCAATAGACAAGACAATCAGCCTCTACACGGGCGCATTCAAATCCATCAACGTCCTCAAGGAAACACGGAAACCATGCAAGGAATTACATTAGTCAAACAAATAATCACATCAGTTCGCGCCATCTTTTGCATTAGTGCGCTCGCCGATGGAGGCACGCGATGAGGGGCCCGGGGTGGACGGTGGAATCCACCATCGGATTGGTGTTCATGCTCGGCGCGCTCCTGGCCGCAGGCGCGGGGCTGATCGTGTATACAACCGTCAACGACGGCACGCAGCAGCGCATCGTGCAGCAGGTCGAGACCACCGGCGACGTCAAACGCCTGTGCATCGAGGCCAGAACCGGCGAGTGCATCGATGCCATGTCGTGCGAGCTCGTCGACCCGCTTGCGGGAGGTGTATCCAAGTGACGAGCCGGGCGAAGCGTGACAAGGTGCTCGCGTGGCACGGGCGCGGTTACAGCGCGACGGAGACCGCGAAGCTGCTGGGCCTGTCAGTGGAGGAGGTGCGCGCGATCATCCGCGAGGGTGACGGTATGCCGAGGCCGGCGAGGAGGGTCGAGTTCATAGAGCCCATGTTCGATTTGCCGTGTGAATAAAGCGAAACCCTCCACACGAGGCGGAGGGCATGTCTGCAAACAACCAGTGTAGCCGACGTGGAGGGGTTTCGATGGATTGCCAGAATTGTGGTGCGCCCGTTGATGAGGGGTGGACGTTGTGTGTGGCGTGCGAGCTGCGTTTCGCGGCCATGCTGCTGCGATTGTCTCGTGACGTCGCGCCGTTGCATGACAGCCTTGATGCCACGTTGCATCCGGGCGGCCATTCGCCCGTGCGCATCCAGACAGCGACCCCGCCACGCCGATCAGGTTGGATGTGCTCGACCTGCTGGATCTGCTCGACGCCACGGCATACGAGCTGCTGCGCCGGTTGCAGGGCGTCGATGCCCTGGACTGGCGACGGGATCCGCGCAGCGAGGATCTGGGGGCCACGCTCATCACGTGCGCGGGCCATGCGCGGCTCGGCCGGTTTCCGGACGCGGGCTTTTACATGGCGACCGTCAACGGTTTGGCGCGCAAGACCGACCTCGCGTTGGATCCGCCCGAACAACGCCGGGAGATCGGCACCTGCGAACTATGCAATACCATGCTCACCGCTGGGACAGCAGACCAGTGGGTGACATGCCCGGTCTGCGGGAGGGAACAGCGAGCGCAGACGGTCAAACTGCGTAGGCTCAAGATGTTGTGTTGGGATGATTCCAGACGCGGGTCTGCGGCTGGGATAGCCAAGGCGTTCACGGACGCGGGGATCACGCTCAAACGCAACACCGTCAACGTGTGGCGCAGGCGCGGCAAGCTCGATGTCACGCCGGAGGGCATCACCTACAGCAGCGTCTACAGGCTCGCCATCAGCGGCGAACCCGTGGTACGAGCTGCCGGACGAAAAGGCCAAACCGTCCGGCGAACTTGACAAATGATCGACTGTCACCGATGATTGCAGTGGCAGTAGTGTCGAAAAACCCGGCTCGTGAGGCTGGGTTTTCGCGTATCTGGCCTTCCTGGTCTTGCGTGGCATCGCCTTTTCGGTTGGCGCTGACGGTGACGCCACGCATCGCAATCGTCTTATGATTGGCTTATGCCAACCGAAGACAGCAAGCAAAACATTCATACGTCGGGATCGTCTGAACCGGGTGCCGATCATTCCGACCGCGTACTCGCGATGCTGCAATCCCGATGGACGGGCGACCATAAATGCCCCATCTGCGGATGCGAGGACTGGCGAGTGCAGTCCGAATTCGAAATCGAGT
>CYGL01000357.1_pt1 | contig 19637 bp, 37 predicted proteins | sample 485531 | NCBI WGS metagenome assembly CYGL01 (sample SAMEA3497897, study PRJEB9818) | human gut metagenome | reverse complement strand
CGGAGGTTCTTGTATGGAAGCCTTGGAATGATGAAAATAATGTCGGTAGGAAATAAAATACAAAAAGCAAAATATAAAGTTATTAACGCAAGTGCGAATTTCTATTGGATACTTCAGGATAAATGGCAGGGTGCTAGTCCAGCTTTGTTAGATTCAATAGATGTTTTAAGATGTTATGATGTGTATAATAAATCGGAATATGAGCACATGACATTTGGGGCTATGTACTCTATTTGGTGTGATGCTGCAGAAACTATAAATCCAAATGATAATGGTGCTGACATTGTAGAAAGAGCAACACCGTACGTAAATGCGTTTGGTAATTCCATTAAAAATTTTTATAAATAAAAAAGGAGAATATTTATGAGCAAGATTAGTGCATTAGTAAATATTTTAAAGGCAGAAAGTGATGATATTTTGCCAATTGTGGATGTAAGTGAAGGTGTAACAAAAAAAACAACTGTTCAACAATTGCTGAAATCAAATAAAGGCATATTTGATACTAGAGAAGGAACATCTACTATTCAACTTCCTAATTATTCGTCTGGCAATGCGTATAAAGTGGAAATTTTTGATGTGACAGATAATGGGGCATTTTATTTATTATTTATTGTAAATAAAGGTAAAGTTGCTATTATTTCTTATGTAAAGCCATCAACAAACCCTAACACACCAACTGTATCAATTTCCGAAACGGGTGTTGTTACAGTAACCGGATTTGGTGTGTGGTATCAACAAATTCCTTGTACTATTGAGTGCTTAAACTAACTAACTAAAGAGGGCTTTAGTTAACTATCCCCACACAAAAATAGAAAGGACTGATAACAATGCTACCTATCATGGACGTATCCCGCTGGCAGGGCAGCATCGACTGGGACAAGGTCAAGACGAGCTGCCTTGTCTCCGGCGTGATGCTACGGGCGCTGGGCAACAGCGCGGAAGACAAGCCCAGCAAGCCGTACATTGACCCCTATTTTTCCCGCAACTACGCCGAGTGCCAGCGGCTGGGTATCCCCTGCGGCGTGTACTACTACTGCAAGGCGGTCAACACGGCAGAAGCAGACGCAGAACTTGCCCTGCTGCGCAAGGTGCTGACCGGCAAGACGTTGCAGCTGCCGGTGGCGGTTGACATCGAAGACAGCTATGTGCAAGCCCCGCTGGACAAGCAGACCCTGACGGACATTGCAGCCCACGCGCTGGGCACGGTGGAAAGCTGGGGCTTCTACGCTATGCTGTACACCGGGCTGTATTTCGCCCGCGATAACCTGTACATGACCGGCGCAGCCCTCAAGCCCTATGATGTGTGGCTAGCAGCCTACCGTAGCAAAAAGCCCGAACCGGGCTGGCCGTTCGGTATGTGGCAGTACACCAGCAAGGGCAAGATTCCCGGTGTTGTGGACGCAATACCGGGTAAGGTTTCCGGCGTGGACTTGTCGGTGCCCTACAAGGACTACACCAAAATCATTGCAAAGAAGGGCTTGACCCGTCTCCGGGAGGGCAAATGACCGAAAAAGAGGCTTTGATTTGGATTGTTGGCATCCTTGGCAGCGTGTGCGCGGCAGCGATCACGTTGGACAAGGTGCTGGACATCATCCACAAGTACATCAAAAAGGCTCAGGCCCCCGACGATGCACAAGACAAGCGGCTGGATGAGCTGGACAGGCGCTTGCAAACGCTAGAAACGGGCTATGCGCAACATTCTTTGGCGCTTGGGCGCGATTTGTCCCGCTTCGGGGAAATCGACGAAGTAAACCGCCTGACGCTTGAAGCCGTTCGTGCCCTGCTGGAAGCACAGCTGATCGGAAACAACGTGCCCGCTATGCAGGCCAGCAAGGAAAAAATCGATAATTACCTCATGGAAGGAGTAACAAAACATGGAAGCAATCTTTAACTTTGTCCCCGCACCCATCGCGCTGGTGCTGATGGTCATTGGCTTTGCCGCGCTGGCCATTGGTGCCATCCGGCTTGGCTACAAGCAGTACGTCAAGCAGTGGGCGCTGGAGCTCGTGACCATCGCTGAGGACAGCATCATGGGCAGCGGTCAGGGCGCGAAGAAAAAGGCGCAGGTCTTTGCCATGCTGCGGGGCGCACTTCCGGACTGGATGAAGCCCATCATCACGGACGAGGTGTTGGACGCCGTCATTGAAAAAGCCGTCAGCCTGATGAAGAAGGCACTGGCAGAGAAAAAGCCCGCGATCGGGAAGTAAGGAGGATATCATGGCAAGCACTACATACGAGCATTTTGTTGACACCAACAAAATGTACGCCGTACAAAAGCATTTTCGTGATGTCACGAAAATGGTGACAAAACGTCACCATTTTGACGTTCTTGACAGTATGGTGCGCAACGCCGGACAGCTTCCGCAGCCTTTTTGGCTCGGTGCTGCCTGTGGCGGCGGCTCGCATAGTCTTTCCGCCAGCGTTGCAAGGGCTTAATGCAGAACAGATAAAAGCTGTGATAAAACGTGCGCCGCCTTGGGAGGTATGACCGGAAAATCGCCCGGTTGCGGTACGTTGACCAGCTATGCCAAGTTGATATTGCAGCGCGTGTGCCGTATTGTCGGACATCAATCGGCAATAGGTTGAAAATTATTGATAAAATGCTGGGCGTGTGATACAATAATCTCAATTGGGTGCGTTTTTTCACGAAAACGCATTGAAGCGGCAAGCTTTCGAGCCTGCCGCTTTTCTTTTTGCACGAATTGTGGTATAATTATCTCAACAAATCTTCCCGGCCTCTCGAAGAAGCGCATTAGGGTGGATGTCTGAACCCGCTAAGCCTCTCAACGATGCGTATCATGGCGGGTCTTTTAAGATGATACAGTCTCCCGCCCGCCTACTTGCAGTGCGTACCATGCGGGAGACGATTTTATATGGTGACGCTTATGTGCAACACAAAAGAAGAACGGCTTGCAAGAATTGCAAAATATTATACCACTTTCCATCTGTTTGGAGACTGGTACATCGTGCGGTTCTGGCCTAGACACTGCCACAGCTGGAAGCGGTTTATTCCGTTTTATATTCCCATGCACTTGGGAGACCCCGATTGAAAGGCTCCGGCCTTTGTAGAGAGCGGCATTGCCTGTGGGTGGTTCCGCTCTTGATTTTAGACTTCGCCGTTTCGGCGGCATAAAAAATCCCCTGCTTTGTCGAAGCCCTGCGTGCCACGCGGGGTACTTTGTAGGCAAAGTGGGGGATTTTTTTGCAAGTAAAACGTTCAAACTTTCTATTTTGGCATCATTTTATATAAGTATATTTATATTTTTAAGCGCTCATGCGGATTTTTCCGTGTAGGCGCTTTTCTTTTTTTGCTCACAGTAATCAAGCTCTAATCAAGTTTAAGCAAGATTTAAGCAAGGTTTAACCAAGATTTTTTGTCCTTCGTTGTACCTTCGTTGTCCTTCGCTTTTTGCTGATGCAGTACACTGGATGCACAAGGAGGGATGTATTATGAGCTATTATCCGACACCCGGAGCGCCCTATGTTCCGCAGCAGCCTGTCAATCCTTACGGCGGTATGGGCACGGTAGGGCTTGCCACTCCCCTACCCAACACGCAGATGCAACAGGCACAACCGCAGCGTCCGCAGCCGATGAATGGGCAGCAGCCTGTTCAGCAGTCGGCACAGGACGGAGGTTGGCTGCTTGGCAGACCTGTTTCCAGCAGGGAGGAATTTCTGGCAATACCGTCTGACCTGTACGGCAGATGGACGTATTGCCCGGATTTGCGTAGTGGTGTCATCTACTGCAAACGTCTGAATCCAAACACTTGTGAATCTGACGTGTTAGAGTTTTACAGCCCGGAAGCATGGCGGCAGATACAAGCACAACAGGCACAGCAGACCGCTGCACCGACACAGCAGTATGTGCCCATTGAAGAGTATAACGACCTTGTCCACAGGCTGGATGAACTGGAAAAGTGGCAGAAGAGCTTTTCTAAGCCCACTGCCGCTGCGAAGAAAGGAGAATAACAATGTCCTCTCCGTTTGATGTGATTACGCACAGCCCCATCATGCAGCTTGCAAACCTTGCTCGTGCCGGGCAGAACCCGATGGGGCTTATTCAGCAGTTGAGCGGGCAGAATGCCCCCATCATGCAGGGCTTGAACTTGATTCAGGGCAAAAGCGAAGCGCAGCTCCGAACGATGGCGCAGAACCTCGCCAAAGAGCGTGGCATCGACCTGAACCAGCTGGCAAGCGTTCTGAACCTGACACTTCCGAAGTGAGGAGACTTTGCAATGGATGATTTTGAAAACAGCCATTCCGAAAAAGATTTTGACATCAACAATCTGTGTGGCAATGACAAAATATGGGTTCCTTTAATTCTTGGTTTGATTTTCGGTGCTGCCAGCAAAAAATTGGATAACCCGAGAGACGAAAAAGACAACCCTCCAAGCTGACTTAACAATCCTAAAATAAGTATCCCTCTAAGCGAAACGCTTCTCAGTTTTGCGGACTTGATAAAAACCGCATTTATCTGGCTTCGCCCATCGCATACGGCGGTGGGATAGCATAACGCAAAACTGAAAGGAGTTTTGTTATGGACGATTTTGCAACTGGCTATCTGGCTGGGCAGGACGGCGGCAATAACAACGGCGGATTCTTCGGCAACGAGGGTCTTTGGGCTGTTATTATCCTCGCTATCATCTTCGGCTGGGGCACAAACGGCTACGGCCGGAACGGTGGCGACAACGGCATGAACAGCTACATCCCCTATCTGGTCGGCACTGGCGCAACCGGTCAGGGCGGCGCAGACACTCGTGCGGCTCTGTCTGAGGGCTTCTACCAGCAGGATACCTCCCGCTCTCTGGTAGGCATCCAGAGCGGTATCTGCTCTCTGGGCTATGACCAGCTGGCGCAGATCAACGGCATCAATGCTGCTATCGCTGGCGGCTTTGCTGGCACCAATCAGGCCATCTGTCAGCTTGGCTACCAGAACGCACAGCTCGTGAACGGTTTGGAGCGCAGTGTGTCCAACGGCGACAACGCCATCAACCTTGCTATCATGCAGGAGGGCAACGCCCGGCAGGCTGGTCAGACCGCACTTGCCACGCAGCTGGCATCTTGCTGCTGCGAGAACAAGCAGCTGATCGGCGATCTGAAGTACACCATCGCAACGGAAGATTGCGCCACCCGGCAGGCTATCGCGGACAACGCCCGTGCAGTTATCGACAACTGCAACGCCAACTTCCGCAGCATGATGGACTACTTCACGCAGGATAAGATTGCTACTCTGACCGCTGAGAACCAGAGCCTGAAGTTTGCGGCTTCTCAGGATCGTCAGAATGCGCTTCTGACTACTGCGATGAGCGCCCAGACCGACACCATTCTGAACCGGGTCAATCCTCGTCCGATTCCCGCTTATCGAGGTGGACCGAACCCACGTTGGCGTGAACTGCTGTGGCTGCTGACCTAACCAACACACCTACCCCGATAACACCGGGTGAACCAGTCGGGGCAGGGGTGAGACACCTCTGCCCCTGATTTTTTAGGAGGAAAACATTATGGCTTGCAAAACAAGCTGCAAACTCTGCCCGCACCTCGTCATATCGAATGCGGTCACGTTCGCCAATGACACGCTGACCATCAATATCCCTGCTGGCGCATACCAGAACGGAGAGAAGTATTGCATTGTGGTCGCCCAGAGCATTCCGGACACGACCACCATAAACGCCCCTGTTGTCATCACCATCGGTGCAGGAACTACCGCATACCCTCTGACCGACTGCAACTGCGCTCAGGCAACCGCCGAGAGCATCCACACCCGGACCCGCTACGCTACCCGTGTGGCAACGTCTGCGACCGGCACCGGCACGTTCAAGTATCTTGGCTGCTTCTGTCGTTCCCACGCTGGCGCGCCCGCGTCCATTTCTTGAGGAGGTATAGATTATGGGCAAGACTAATTTTCGCCGCATGATGATGCTCCGTGACCACGACAAAAACCGTGAGCCGGAGCGCGACCGTCTTGAGGAAGAGCGTGACCGCAGGGAGCGTGAGATGGAACGCCGTCTGCGTAAGCTGGAAGGCGGCAGCGACCGCTATCCCTATTATTCGCAGGAGGAGAACCGCTACATCGACCCCTACCCTATCCCCCGCTACCCTGACGTAGAGTATGGGCGCAAGATGCCGCAAATTGGCTTCTCGCAGAGCGGAGACTGGGACAAGCGGTCTGGGCAGTATGAGCATGGCGGTGCAGATAGCCGCTCTATCAAGATGCCACGCAAGCACCTCACCCACGATGAAGCAGAGGAATGGTGCGACAGCATGGTGAATGCTGACGGCACAAAGGGCTGTCATTGGACGCTGGAGCAGACGCAGGACGTTGCCAAACAGCGCAATATTACCTGTGACCCGAACGATTTCTGGGCTGTTATGAACATGATGTACTCGGATTATTGTCAGGTTGCAAAACGCCAGTCCGTTGACACTCCGGGCTTCTACGCTGACATGGCAAAGGCGTTCCTTGAGGACGCAGATGCCGCAGATGGCAAGGCATATCTCTACTGGGATTGCATTGCTGATAAATAAAACAGAACCCCTGTGCGGTCGTTGTGACTGCACAGGGGCTATTTTATGCTATTTTATTTGGTGTAGTACAATTCCATATCTGCCTTGTACATATCAAGTTGCCTTTTGCTATCCACAAGCGTGTTAAAGCTAAATCCCGCTGCAAAAGATACAGCGATGGACAAAATCAAGTGCGTCGCAACCCATTTACCAGCTAAGATAAAGGGAATCTGGACTGCTACAGCAAAGACATCGAACAAAAGAACATAAACTCCGTGCTTGACCATTTTCTGTAAACGGCTAATGCTTTCTTCGTAAAATTCCTTTGACCTCATCATACGTCAATCCTCCAATCTTATCAGCCTAAGTCAATTTGGTCTTTCGATGCCGCAACGGACAGATTGTAGATGTACTCCCCTGCCGTGAATCCGTGCTTTCGTGCTTCTCTCGTAACAAACGTCCGCTCGCTGTCACTCATAAGGATTGTGATTCGCTTGCTACGTTTGCCGTCACCCTTCTGCCCTTGATGGGAAGTGTAAGGCTGAATCTCCATCGTGCGCTTTGCATCGTTGACAGACAGGTTGGTAAGAGCAATCATAATCTGCTGGTTCTGCTGGACGATAGCTTGCAGGACTTCCGTGTTCTTCATCATCACTTGCAAGATTGCATCGTTCTGAGTATCAGGCTTGTTCTCCTGCGGGTCAAGGCTGTAATAACCGTCCTTGCGGAGAGAAGGAAGCACATCATCAAACACCCAACTTTCAAATTTTTCTGCACTAAGGAGTCTGCTACCAACGATAAGTCTATAAACATCGCCCTCTGGAATGAATTTCACTTCCTGTTCGCCACCTTTTGTAAGGACTCGGCGTTTCACCGACCCCTTGCAGTGCTGCGTAATAGCATCTGCGGGGCGAACGTACCCAAGAGCCTTTGCCACGTCAGAAGCACAGAAAAGAATCTTTCCATCTTCTTCAATCGTGCGAAGCTGGCCAAAGGTCTTGTTCTTGAAAACGTGAAGTGCGTTACATCTCTTGTTATCCATCATATCCTCCATATTCAACTGTTTAGCATCTTCCATTCCGACCTCATACGCCTTGTAAGTGATTCGAGATAACGCTTCCGCAATCTCATAATCATCCTTGTTGAGCGGACGGCCGTTGCTGTTTTGCTTGAAATTTTCGAGAATCTCTTCTTTCGTTGCTGGAATGTTCATTGGCTTTACCACAAAAATCTTGCTTGTAATGCAACTATGAAGATGATATAATGGATTTATCACCCATAATCGCATGGAGTGTAATCCCTTAAACTGCCGGTGACCGCCAAGTTACGAACAGTTTAGGGGATTTTTTATTTTTGATGTTCAAGCCATTGCTGGACAGCTTCACGAACGGCTTCTCCCTTAGAAATGCCGTTTTTTTCGCAATAATCCGAAAGCTGTTTGTCAGTATTCACGTCCAAACGGACGCTTGTGCGAACACTGTTCGGGTTTTCCAGCTTTGGTCTTCCCATTTTTGCACTCATGCGTTCACCTCCACTTTTGAGCGCACATCAAGTATACTATTTGTGTGCTTAAAAGTCAACACCTAATACCGGAAGATACAGGTTACAGGTATATCGTGTTTCACGACATACCTCAATCCTCCAAGAAATCCTCCAACTCAATCTTTCCCTCTGCCGCTGCAACCGCCAGAGCGTAAACGAACTGTCCAATCGTCATGCCGTGCCGCCGTGCTTCACGGTTGATGTACTTGCGTTCTTCTTCGCTCATAAGGATGGTGATGCGCTTTGAACGCTTGCCATCGCCGCTTGCAACGCCCTGATGCGATACTGGCATCGGGATTTTTTTCTTTGCCAGACCGGCTTCGACCAGCGCGCCGGGCACATCGCCTTGTTCTATAAGACGTTGGACTTCCCTTGCCTGTTTCAGCTTCTTCGGCTTGCTTTCGCTGACTACGGCGTTATTCGGCCGTGTTTCGCTGTCTTTGGCTTTCTTCGGCTTAATACTGCTTAACTGTGCTTCATTAAGCTGTGCATGGCTGTCTGTATCATCATTGGGCTTAATCAATGCTTGTTCGGCTTCGTTCGGCTTTGCTTGGCTTACTTCTTCTTCCTTTAGCTCACTTCGGCTTAATGTTTGTTCCGAAAAAACAGGCTGAAAATCAAACCCGCCCAACAAGCCGGATGTTTTTTTGCTGGACTTTTTCACTGTGTGTCACTCCAATCAATAAAATACCCGTTGTACCGAAAAGATTTCGCCGCATTTCCAGCTTCAATCAAAACTTTTCCGGCTTTTATGGCTTCTTCGGGACTTAACGCCCCACAATGTCTTTGCGAAACAACATAATAAATCGGATTGTCTATTCCATCCCCTCGACGGAAAAACATAACATCCTTCGAGCTGAATTTGCTTTGCAATTCAAACTCGGCTTTTTCCAGATCTTTATATCTAACTACATTCACTACACATCCCCCTCTACAATCTTCTTTGCCAGCTCTTTGAAATCCTCTGCGCTGGTACTCTTTGCCGTGTCACCGCTAAACAGGCTGTGCCGCTCTGCCTGAGCCTTACGGACACCCATAGACGGTCTAATCTTCACGTCTAACAAGGTTGTCCCCATGCTCTGTGCAATCACAGGAAGCTGCTCTACAACCTCTTTTGATAGGTTCTCACGGCTCTTGTACTGGTTCAAAAGCAGACCTTCAATCTTCAAGGTCGGATTAAAGTACCTGCGAACATCGCCGATGGTCTGCGAAAGCTGGCTCAAACCAGCCAGTGCGTATCGGTCTGCTGTGATGGGTACGATAATGCTGTTGGCAGCGATCAGGGCGTTTACAAGCGCAAGACCGAGCTGCGGGGGAGTGTCCAGAACAATGTAATCATACTGTGCAGACACGGATTCCAGTGCTTCACGCAACCGGAAGTTCTTGCCAATGTCCCGGACAAGCTGCTCGTCAATGTCCTTCAATGCGTTGTCTGACGGCAGAATGTCACCGGCTTCGCAGTGCTGGATTCCTTCTTCTACCGTGCCCTGCCGGGTCATTACATCGAACAGGGTGCATACGTCCTCTGTCTGTGCGCCGTAGGTGTCCGTTGCGTTGCACTGGGCATCGCAGTCCACCAACAGCACTTTTTTTCCGAGCAACTGCAACGCACCCGCCAGACAGGTGCTTGTTGTGGTCTTTCCTGTGCCGCCCTTCTGGTTGGCGACAGCTATGATTTTTGCCATTTTATCACTCTTTCTTTATTCTTTCGGTGGTTCTGGTAACGGCATCCAATGCGTCACCCCGTTTAGTGTTTCTCTTTCGCCAAATTTATCGATATAATTTGTTTTCCATAAATCTGGGCAAATTCTTCCATCACTTAGATAGGCTATTTTTTTGCAGTTTCCGTCTAGCACAAGAACATCGATTAATTTTTCTGGTAAACGGTCTTTTACATTTATCCATCTTGCAATACTAAGATCATCGACTTCTCGAACTTTATTTAACCTACTTCGTAATGTTCTGTATGATGTTTCTTTGTTGTCATAGACTTTATCGACACCAATCATCGGCTCATACATTCCGCAGCGAATCCACTCTTGCTGATAAAATTCATCTGCGTCAATCAGTTTCATACCTTCTCCTTTCTGCATAATGTGCTGCATCTGGCTACTTTTGCAACGCTTCAATGGAATAGAACGCTGGCATATACTTGTCCACAACGCCCGCCTTGTCCATGCTTCTGATTAGATAACCAACAGGTCTGTCCGGGAACGGAGACCTGTCCAAAGACAGGATATCCTTATACGCTGCCTTCACTGTATCGCAAACCGCTTCTCTGCGTCTCGGCAGCTTGATTTCAGGATGCTCTTTCTTCATCCACTTCTCAACCACTTTTGCCACGTCAATGCAGTCCTGTTTTTCAAGCTCGTCACACACAGACCAGTCAAAGTCCTCGTATCCGCTTCTGCGGGGCTTTCTGGCGGCTTTTTGAGGTTCGGTCGATACTTCGCTTGCCTGAGCTTCAATCAGCGTCTCAGACGCTTTAATTTTGGGTCGTTGAACTTGACTGCCACAGCCTTTCGTGCCACAAGAACTGGTTCATAGGTCGACCACCGATGTCAGACATAGCATTGATTTCTATCTACTGCAACGTCAAGCACTCGTTTGCGGAGGTTCTTGTAAACATCGTAGCTCGCTTCCATTGCACCGAGCTGTTCTCTCAGTTTTTTCAGACTGATTTCATGCGGCTTGCTGTCCATGTTCATCCAGTCCCGAAGAATCGAATAAAGCAGAATGCTGTATTGTGATTTCATCCGTGATGTGTAGCGTAGACGATACCGAACGTACCCGCTTTCGGCAATATCAAAAAAGATGGGACGAAGATCAGGGTTGCAAGTGATTGCCACAACATAAGACCTCGTTTCGGGTACATAGTCCAGTTTTGCCCTTGTGAACAAGACAAAACTCTCAAACGTCCCCTTCTCTTTGTCAATGGGAATCGACACCGTATTGCCCAGAAAGTGCTTGATCTGCGGCTCAATCCTTCGTGCATCAAGGCTTTTCAAACCAAGCAGCTCTCTATATTCTGCAAGAGTGAACTCCACACGGCTACTGCTTGGGTCTCTCGGATTTATTCTTGATAGGTAAACCTCCAACAACCGAAGTTCTCCTGCGGTGTAGTCCCTGAACTTTGCCCACACAAGGGATTTGCTTTTTTCAACAAGGTTGTTATCGGATATTTTTGGCATCCGTTCACCTCCTTTACCAGTCTAAAAACAGTATAGCACAGGTCGGGGGACAAGTCAACACATTTCGTCCCCCATGGCTTGTCTTTTTGTCCCCCATGCCCTCGTCATTTTGTCCCCCATGACTTGTCAAAACGTCCCCCATGCTTTGTCATTTTGTCCCCCATCTACCTATTATATATTAAACAAGAAATAAACAAGAGGTTAAATATCATCGTTAAATAGGCGATGACGATAATTTTCAACAATTTCTTTATTTTCCCATTCCGGTTTGTGGATAACTCAACATTCCATTTGCTAAATAAAGTCTTTCCGGCAATGATTAGTCTTGTCTAACGTGTACAAAAAGTGGATGAAAAACTTTTAATTCAATGCTATGGGGGACAGATTGACGAGCTGATTAAATACAAGCTACATATTATCGCTACTACGTTATTTATTCCGCGCGAATGTTGTCGATTTACAGCCTATGGGGGACGGAATGACAAGGCGAATTTGCCCGATAGGTGTACAAAAAGTGGATGAACGAGGACAAAATGTTCTGCAAAAACTTCGATAATTCGACCATCAGCCAGTTATATTATTGGGATTCACGGTATAAGAATCGTTGGACTTCATAGCAGCTTCCGTTCCGGCATCCTGTGCCTGATAGAGAATCTCCATCTTTGGGGCGGTTCCGTTCGGGTCTGGGTCTGTTCCGGTAGCCTGTGCTATCTCATAGCTGCCCGATACCATCCGGCAGACAGTGACCCTGTCCTTCAACGGAGTGTGGAGATTTGCCAGAATCTCTGTCAGCACACCGATATGGTCTGAACCGTGATCTCCGTACCGAATATACAACAAGGCATCTATCTCGTAGGAAGAACACTCCATCATGGCATCTATGAGAATCTGCCGCTTCTCTATGTCGGAAAGGTCATCTTCAAGATGTTCCAGCAGTCCCCGGATGAATGCAAGCGTCCATGTATCGAGCCCACCGATACGCCGCAGCAGGTGAACCAGCGCATAGCCATTGGAAGGGAGATGGCTGCCAGACCTTGTTCCCAGTTGGCGACCGTGCCACGATTCACGCCCATTCTTGCCGCCAATTTCTGCTGGCTCCAAACCGGAACGCATTCGTGCCATCTCTAATGCTTTGGCTGTTCTTACTAAATATTCATCCATAAATTCTCACCCTTTCAACAAAATCCGGCAAAACTGCTGGATTCGACAAGCCAAAAAATGGAAAAAGACTGCTATGGAGGAACCAACAGCAGCCTGTGTTATAACTGTACCATCGAAAAAACAAATCAAAACAGGAGGTAACAACCATGATTATTCATTGACGGTATGCCCGCATCTGAACCGAACGAAAACAAAACGCCAAAACCGTGGGAGGGTTAGTGTATGAACCAGATCGACACCATGCTCATTCCCTATGCCCGCCAGACCGCCTTAAAGCTGGTCTACAACCTCGCGAACAACGATGCCGATAAGATTGCTTACGAAGAAGCAAAATCCGTCCTAGAGCGTGCCGTAGCCGCCTTAGACGATGGGCGCGACCCAGGAGATAACATCGAACGCATTGACGGACAGCTCGTAGAGCTGTGATTGGAGGAAAGATGGATAGGCGTTGTCCCTTTTGACTTGAACGCTCGTGGCTTCCCCGATGAAAAGTAACGGATGTGAAGAAAACATTCGATTTTTACGAAGTTGTTTAAATCGTATTGACTATACAACTAGAAGATGTATAATCGTATCAAATGAACATTCATTTTTACTGATTGGGAGGATATGCCACAATGAGTGAACAGGAAAGAGCCAAGATTGACCGATTTATTGCATGGCTACTGGAACATCCTGAAAACGATTCCGGCAGCGGAGCAAGCCCTAGACCTGGAATAATAGAAAACCCCTTGCGCAGAGCTATACCAGCCCGGCACAAGGGGTTTTTATTTTACCGGGTTCAATCTTCACAGACTTTCATCAGCTCATTGAACCTAGAAGAATTTACGCTTACGGTTTCGGATGCCGTGTGCCCGTCCTCGTAGGTGACATAGAACGTCACGTCGGCTTCGGTATTTGTCAGTAGCAGAACCATAAATAGCACCGGGAAGCCCACCAACAGCACCGCCGACTGCTGTGCGAACAGCAGCGCTTCCTGCTTTCTTACTAACCCCAGAAGCGACAATCTTTGCTTTTACAGGCGTTTTGTACATTTTCTGCTTTAGCTTATTTTTCTCCATAAAAAGATTGTATTCCTTTTTTCCCTTAAAGAACAAAAACAGACCAACCGCCATACAAATGATAAAGGCAGTGGTTGAATACATCAGGAGAAGAAAGGAAAACACAATGAAAGCCATTCCGAATGAGTACATAAACCTTGCACCCATGTGGCTGCTCTTATCGTTAAGAAGCTCTTCTTTGCTGTGCTTTTTCATCTTCCACCTCGCTTAAAACCAGTGATTCTTTCTTTTACGGTAACGATATTTTCTGCCGTTTCCATATAGCACACGGTCATTGCCTTTTAACAAGGCCTGCATGAACCAGAAGCAAAAGGCACAGCCACACAACAAGTAATACACGGGCTTACCTCACATCTTCTCGATCAGGTTCATCAGCGCTTCACGCTGCGCTGTCGGCATAGATTCAAGTTTTTTTCTAATCCGCTCCACTGCTGCATCGACTTCACTTTGTGGCTGCTGGGGCGGGTTTTCTTTTTGCCCGCCAGAAACCAAAGCATCTACGCTTGTTTCAAAATAAGAAGCTATCTTATCAAGCGTTTCATATTTCAATGTTTGCTTTCTTCCGTTCTTCAAATCGGTCAAAGACCCACGGCTTGCGCCCGATTCCTTGCACATAGTGGTCACGTTTACTCCACGCTGCTTGCAGAGTTTTTCAATATTTTCGTACAAGTTTGCCATAATTCCAGTCCTCGCATTGTAAGGTTTGCTGAAATTACGCGAACGCTTAAAAAAGTCTTGCATTTTACGCGAAAGCGTATTATACTAAGACCGTACCGCGAAGGCGTAATGAATGATTTCTAGCAATTTCATTATATTACACTTATGCGTAAAAATCAATAGCCGGAGGTGAAATAATGGCTGAAAAAAAGCCTCTGTGTGACTTTGGCAAACAAATCGAGATTGCTCTTATCCAAAAAGACAAGACCAATGACTGGTTGATTGAAAAAGTCAAGGAGGACACTGGACGATATTTCGACCGTTCTTACCTTTTCAAGGTTAAGATAGGAAAGCTGGAAACGCCCGGCATCAAGAAAAGCATCTGCCGGATTTTGAATATTCAGGATTCGAGCGAGTAAGAAAGGAGCAAAAATGAACGATATCATCTTATCCGCCCAGAACGGCGAGCCTGTCGTGTCAAGCCGTCAGATTGCAGAGAACTTCGACAAGAATCACCGTGACGTTCTCAGGGCGGTGGACAACCTCAAAGAAGATGTGCGCAATTTTGCGCAGATGTTCTTTGAGAGCACAGATCAGGACAGCTACGGCAGGGAACAGAGGGCTTACCTGATGAACCGTGACGGCTTTACCTTGCTTGCTATGGGGTTTACCGGAAAGGCGGCTCTTGAGTGGAAGCTCAAGTACATTGCAGCGTTCAACGAGATGGAGAAGAAGCTGGCTGAACAGCCGCAGCTCACCCGCTCGCAGCTCCTTGCAACTGCGCTGATCGCAGCGCATGAAGAGCTGGAAGAGAAGGACAAGCAGATTGAAACCATGAAGCCGAAAGCGCTTTTCGCTGACGCTGTGAGCGCAAGCAACCAAAGCATTCTCGTTGGTGAGATGGCAAAGCTGCTGTCGCAGAACGGCATCCAGATGGGGCAGAACCGCCTGTTCCAGTGGATGCGTGAGAACGGATACCTGATTAAGGACAGAAAGCGGACGGACTACAATATGCCGACCCAGAAGTCGATGGAACTTCGCTTGTTTGAAATCAAAGAAACGTCCATTGCGCACTCGGATGGACACACTTCTATCAATAAAACACCGAAAGTGACTGGTATCGGGCAAGTATACTTTGTCAATCTGTTCTTGAGAGCAGAGAAGAGCCAGAAGGTGGAGGGCTGAACATGGAACAGATCATCACCTTAAAGGTAGACCTTGAATACCCGGAAGAGGCGCACCACGCCATTGACGAGGCGGTCAAGGCCTACGAAGCGGACAAACTTAAGTGGACAGCAGAAGAGATTACCGAAGCAAAGCGTCTGTCGATGCGGATTATGGCGCGGCTGTGTTTTTATGGGTATAGCATCAGCTGGTGCGAAGTTAAAAGCTACGAGCTTCATTCGATTAGCGTGTGGATTGAATTGGAAGATGTGAAAAAAGCAAGCTGTACTTGCTCTATCAGCCAATCCAAGTGGGATGTTTGGATTGCAAAGTGCGTCTGCCTGTGCCGGACTACCGGCAGGAAAGTGCCTGCGTTCATCATCAAAAAGGTTGGTGAGTGCTGGTGACGTGCTTTTACAAAGCGCCCAGCCGTAAGCGGCGGTTGAAGCTGGCGATGGCAGCGGGCGTTTCCCGGAACGAAGCAAACAAAGTGCTGTGGTTTGAGAAATCCATCAACCAGTGCTTTGAACGCCACAACCGGGAAGCAAGGCTGAAAGAGGAGATGCAGCGTGGAAGAAAAGTACTGTGAGCGCTGCGGGCTGTATCTTGGCGTTGTGAGACCGACAAGACGGTATTGCTCCGAGTGCAAGCGCAAGGTCGACAAAGAACGACACAGAGAGCATGAAAGGGCTGGCGTTATTTTCAAGCCGAAAAAGGCGTTCTGCGCATACTGTGGCAGACCGATGCTGAAAAATGTGGCATCGCAAAAATACCACAGCGGTTGCGCTAAGAAAGCCTACAACGCAAAGGCAAATCTGAACGCAAAGGCGGCGTACAAAGTCAAACAGCAAGAAAAAAAGAAGCTGGAAAAGACATTTCCGTCCATCGGAGAAGTCCAAGCCCTTGCAGACAAGCTGGGCAAGCACTACGGTGAGGTGTCGCAGATGCTTGCGACAGGGGAGTTGACCTATGAACGGAAAGTACTACGGAAAGCGGGAAATCCGCTGGAACAGCCGGGAGAAAGACCGGCTGGAACATATACATAACAGAAAGGACAAAGATGAAAGAACTGGTAGAAATCGTCTTGATTTGGGGAATCTTCTTAGCACTGATTCTCGCAGCGTTTCTGCTGAACTTCTGGCTGATTCACCGGATTGAACTTCTGGTTGGCGTAAACGCAACGCGTGCAATCATTGGCATTGGCGTTCTGATGGCAACCATCTGGATTTTCGTGCATTCAGCGAAAAGATAAGGAGAGAACAGATGACACTGAAAGCAGCGCTTAAAAAGCGAAACATGAGCGCTCTTGAGCTTATTCACAGGAGCGGGTTGTCCGAGCAAACAGTTTACAACATCACTAGTCCGAACAAAGAACCGTACAAGACTGGCGTTAAAACTGAAACGCTTGCAAAGATAGCACAGGTTCTGAACGCAACAATCGTGATAAACGAAAGAAAACCGTTTTATGTTTGACATCATTTTGAACTAAGGAGAACCAATGAAAACTTTGAAAGGAATGGCGCTTTCCATGCTTGGTCTGGTCGCGGCAATTGCAGCGATCGGCTGCGGTGACGCGATTCAGGGCTGTCAGACCACCGCACAGATGCTTGGCTGGGTGATCGTGGCCTGCGGGTTTCTCGCAACGGCTATCTTCTTGTGTGCGCTGGCTGTTAGCGCCGAAGAGGAAGAACGCAGTGAACGCGAGCGCCGGAAAATCAAGCGTGTTGCCTATCACACCAACGAGTGGAGGGATGTACGATGAAATGCCCGATGTGTGGCAGCGACAACATTACAACGGTTGACAGCCGGTCAGACTATGACAGCATCGCTCGACGCAAGAAGTGCCTTGCATGTAACTACCGGTGGTCTACCATCGAAATCGACAAAGACCAGTGGAACAGTGCGTTGCAAATCAAAGAACAGCGCAAGAGATGGAGACCGAAAGATGATTAACCTTGACAGATTCGGTGGCGTGACCGAGCCAGAGGACGGCGTGTATTTCATGACCAACGAGCAGATGGCAAAAGCCAAAGAAGCTGACCGGATGGCTGAGATTGAGGACTTGCAGTCTGAAATCGAGGGCAGGGAAGCGGAGTTGAAAGACCTCCGCGCACAGTTGGCAGAACTGATGGCTGGTTGATTTTTGTACAGCCAAGTTAAGCCAAAGCAAGAATAATGAAGCCTAATGAAGCCGAAGAAAGGAAAGAAAATGGGCAAACATAAGAAAGAAATTAAGCACTGCGAAAAGTGCAATAAGCCTTTTTCGGTGTTTCCAAACAGCACCGAAACTCTTTGCGCAAACTGCAAAAGGAACAACCTAGAGGAAACGCTTCGCAAGAACGGTTACGCACCGCAGCATACGCTTGTTAGGAGCTTTTGTGACAGTCTTAATGAAGCGTTTGCTGTCGAAGATGCCGCAAGAAGGGCTTCATGGGACAGGAACACAAGCATCGAGAAAACGTGTCGTGAATGTGGCAAAACATTCGAGATTACTCGTGCAGAACGCATTTTCTTTGAATCGCATAACATGGCACTGCCCAAGCGTTGCCCGGCTTGCCGTAAAGCGAGAAAAGAAGCGAGGAAGGAGAACAACTGATGGACAACAGCAAAATCCATGAAGCTCTGATGGCTGTTCAGTCAGAGTTGAAAGCCCCGAAAGGACAGATGAACAAATTTGGAGGTTACAAGTACCGTTCTTGCGAGGATATTCTTGAAGCGGTCAAGCCAATCTTGAAAGCGCATAGCCTTGTGCTACGGCTTTCCGACAAGCCTGTTATCGTTGACAGCTGGCATTATATCGAAGCCACTGCAACGATTGAATCGCAGGATGGTGCCACCTATACGGTGACTGCATACGCTCGTGAGCCTGAATTCAAGAAGGGCATGGATGATTCGCAGATTACAGGCACTGCAAGCAGCTACGCCAGAAAGTACGCTCTGAACGGTTTGTTTTGCATTGACGATACAAAGGACGCTGACACGGACGAGTACCAGAAGCAGACCACAAGCAGGGCAAACAAGCCTGCGCAGAAGCAAACGGAAGCGGAAACCGTCCCCCCATGCGCTTGCTGCGGAAAGCAGTTGCAGCCTATTCAGTACAACAACCGCACCGTATCGCCGCTGGAAACTGCAAGAAGCACAAAGAAACGCTTTGGGCGCGTCCTGTGTTGGGACTGTGCTCAGAAACAGCCGAAGGAGGGCTAAACAATGCTTAACTCTATTGCAATTCAGGGTCGTCTGGTTCACACGCCCGAAGCTAAGGTCACGAAGTCTGGCAAGGATGTTTGTACGTTCAGCATTGCTTGCGACCGTCAGAGTGGTAGTCAGAAGGAAACCGACTTCTTCAACTGCACCGCATTTGGTAATACGGCACTGTTCGTTTCCAAGTGGTTCCAGAAGGGCAGCCTGATTCTGGTGACTGGTAGCATCCAGACCCGGAAATATATCGACAAACAGGGAAACAACCGTACCGTAACGGAAATCATGGCGAACAAGGTTGACTTCTGCGGTGGCAAGTCTGACGGCAAGCCCGCCGATCGGGCGCAGAATGCACCGCAGAACTACTCTCAGGGAAACGCAGACGTACTTTTCTGTGATTGACGACAGCTCTGACCTCCCTTTTGACTAACGGTTACGCTACCGGGACAAAAGGCGAGAAAGGAATAGATGGAGGAACTTTGGAAAGACATTCCAGGATACGAAGGGCTTTATCAAGCATCGAATCTTGGAAGAATCAGAAGTGCACCGGGCAAAACGACTTTTCTGCTGGATGCAGGGTTCGGACTTGGCAAGTAAGAATTATCCAGCCTAAAAAAGAGAAAAGATGCCGAAACTCAAAAGGCTACACTGACGAGAGAGTAGAACTTTGGAAAGATAGAACACACAAAACAATGCTTGTTTCACGGCTTGTTGCAATGGCTTGGGTTGATGGTTACAAGCCTGAATTGACTGTAAATCATATTGATGGAAACCCATCAAACAACACACCTGAAAATTTGGAGTGGATAACAAGAAGTGAAAACATAAGAAAAGGGTTTCAAGAAGGCCTTTACGATAAATGCAGCAAAGAAGTTGCTCTTATTTCTCCAACTGGGGAAATCCACTATTTTGGAACAAGAAAAGCTGCTTCAAATTTTCTAGGAAAGAATCATGCGTATTTGAACAATCGCCAAAAACGAAATTACAAGACTGGGATTGATTCAAATGGAAACCATTGGATCATTAGAGACTGACCGCCTACCTTATATAAGAGCTGCGCTATCTGGCTGGACGGGCGTTTGGAAAGATGAAAGTTTTAGTCGCTTGTGAGGAATCGCAGGAAGTCTGCAAAGCATTCCGGGCAAAAGGCCACGAAGCC
>CYGL01000356.1_pt1 | contig 19641 bp, 11 predicted proteins | sample 485531 | NCBI WGS metagenome assembly CYGL01 (sample SAMEA3497897, study PRJEB9818) | human gut metagenome | reverse complement strand
GCATAATCGGAAGTATATATTCAGAGTTCCCTTTGTTACCCTTGTAGGGAATGTTACATATAGAGAAAACTTTACATCTAAAGATGCGGAGTTAATTATAACAAGAGAACCTTTAAAATTTAAAGATATATTAGTATACAATAATAATTATGAATTTTTGTAAACATGAGCAAACAGGAAACAGTTAATACGTTTGATGGCGGTTTGATTATGGATTTAAATCCAATAGTTACTCCAAATAACGTTCTTACCGGAGCTCTTAATGCAACTTCAATCACGTATGACGGAAACGAATTTGTGTTACAGAATGATATGGGTAATGGAGAAGTTCATACTGCTAGACTCGATAAAGGATATATTCCTATTGGAATGAAAGAACATGGAGGAATTATATACGTAGCCGCATATAACCCTATAACTAAAAAGGGACAAATTGGTTCATTTCCTTCGCCACAACAATTGTACAGTGATTCAGATTTATCTACATCTCCTGTAGATATAAATTTTAATCAATTTGTTACCATTAGAACAGTTGAGGGTGTACAAGTTCCATTTATCATTAGCGAGTACAGAAAACAGAAGTTATTTCAAGAGAATAACTCTGAAGAAGCAAAGACTTTCCACCCGGGAGATAAATTTATACTTACTGCCGAAAGCATAAGTGATACTATTAAACAGGCTATCGAGGATGGGGCTGTAAGCCTTAGACTTGGAGTAATAAATAGTTCTGGAAACATAGATTACGTGGATTCATCCACGTTGAGGTTATACGATAACAATTTGTGGATATATGAAACTGATAATACAGAAGAAGCTTTAACCGATAACAGTCTAGTTCAAGTGTTTTCGGCGAAATCATCTGGAGTATTGGTTTTAGTAGTTGAGTTAAAAACCTTTAGCAAGTTTAATTTAATTAGAAAATATAAATATGACGAAGATACTAAATTGATAAGTGTTATACTAACTGGAGAAATGGATGGAGATTCTCCTCTTTTTCAAGGAAAGACAAACGTTGACTCTAATGTAAGTCTTTATGGAAGTACTACACGAGACAGTACAAAACTCTATCAAACTCTTACTATATCTCAAAATAATACATCTGACATGGGCAAGGTCGATTACAGTATTATGCCCGTTTCGGTCTATGGAGTATTGGAGAGAATGGTAAAAAATGGAACAATTGACTTTAGCAAAATTCGTCCTAACAAGGAGGATTTCAATGAGTGGAGGTTTTTTGTTTCTGATAACTATATAAAGATAGGTTGGGGATATGATTATTACAATATGAACGAAGATGAAGGAGTAGAGAAAATGGTATTTAGATTTATTGATATAAATGTACACCCAGACGACCCTTCTTCTTACAACTCGGGATTTTACTATGAAATATCTAAAGAATATTACAACGGTTCTTTTGAGGAAATTATTCCTTTTGATAGTCTAAAGAAGAACTGGTTGTATGTTGTTAGAATAGACAAATATGTTACCGGAGTATCGTCCGTAGTCGCATATAGGTTACTATATACAGGAACATTGTTTAATGAATACTATAACGGAAATAATAAAGACTTTAATTTTCTACAAATTCCTAAGCAACAACTTTCTGTTGAAGCTCCTGTAAAAGTTGAAGTTGTATCTTCCAAAGAGGAAGTCTATTTGAAGAAAAAAGAAAATTCTTCTCCTTTCCCAGCAGGGTATACTTTATTGGACAATGTTACTCCGGGAGACTATCTTACATATAAAGCATCTCTTGATAGTAGTATTGCAGGAGATGAATATACAACTAAGAAGAAAGGAACTTACAAAATTAATGTATCTCCAGAATTAGTTTACAAGTATGATTCTAAAAAATTTGCAGGATTTCCTGAGGAGCTTACTGTAGAAAATACTATGGTTCGTCTCCTACTATTAGTTCAGGGACATGGGAAGAAACTCCACTTTATAGCGCAGACAGTAATCTCACCCCCAATGTTACAACTGATAACAACTTTATAAGTTCTTCATATAATGCATCCAAAAAGGCCATCGAAGTAAATTTATCTACTACAAGAACAGCATATGCCACATCTGGAAATGTAGAATCGAAGACTTTGGATAATTATGCTTTGCTTCCATTATATACTTCCGACATGAGAGCATCTGATAGAGACAGAATCTTCTCATTTAAAGAAAGTAATGGTGTATTGACTGCGACTTCTGGAGATGAAGATTATATATGTTATAATTCCAAATTCTATAAAGACCAAGGTCATACAGAAGGACTTAATAAAGGAACTAGCACGGGAAGTCATGACGATGACGGACTACAAACCGCTTTAAATAGTATGGGAAACGGAACCGTAGGAATATTTGGGGGACATGATAAAGACCACGCATCTTTACATTATGGTCGTACTAGAATAAGTAGAAATGGTTGGTGGTCTCGTGGCAACGAAGTTGACGACGAAGACAACTTCTTACTGGCAACATGGATGGATACAAATGGTTCACACTGGGTAATAAATTTGGGTTCAAGAAAGACTGAAACATCTAATGTAAATTCTGAAACTGATATAATCAGACTTCCAGAGATGTTAAAATGCATCATGAGTCAGATTTGTACAGTAAGAAGAAGTAATGTTTCTAAGTTCTTTGCAGGGCCAAATTCGGAAGCATTAGTATATCACCTACAATTTGAAACTCACTATAAAGGGAAGGTAAAAGTAACTTCTCCTGGAGAATCTACAGTAGACTTCTATTTGGGAGATACAAACTCGCAAGGAAATTTAGTAAGCATTAGGGAACACATTCAATGGTGGAAATCTAAACTAGGAGATAAATTGGAAAACTTCATTCCTGAGTTTTATATCTACAAACCCACTGATGCTGCTATAGATATTCCGTTTGGAAACACTTTAAGAATAGACAATGATATAAATATATTAGGAGGATATACTAACGCATATTCATATTTCAGTACAGGAAACACTGATACCACTGCAGATAAAGGAAAAATATACATCGCAAGCACAACTGATGGAACTTTAAATGCTGACGGTTCAGTTAAAAATATTGAATGGGATAGTAATGGCTCAGTCGTTCCTGCAAGCAATCAAAGAAATATTAGAATCTGGGGAAATAGAACTATTTCTTTACCAGAGGATATTAATAATATATTTGTGAATGAATATTCTGTTACAGGAAGTGAGTCTGAACTAAATAGAATATTGATAAATCCAAGTAAGGGAAGCCCCTCTATAATAGGCACATGGACTAAAGGAAAAGATGGGCACGCTCCAGATATGAAGAGTGCTGTTTATTTTGGAGGAAACACAAACATATATCAACCATATAATTAACAATGGACTTTATATCACTAAACAATGAAGCTGTAAGCATCTCTCAAGGTGCAATACAGCTTCAACAAAAAGGAGCATTAGTTTACGAATATAATCCTCTAAAGGTATTAAGGTTAGGGGAAGACCTTGTGGAAAGTGATAAGGTCACATATCCAAAAGGAAGTCTTGTTGACTTAGATACTGAACTTCTCCCGTTCGATTTAAATCATCCTGTGGATATTATTCCTCAGCAATCTTATGATGGTTCTGTAAACCTTATTCTTAATGATGGAAATACTTTTCCTAAACTAATAAATACGAGATTTTCTTCTACTGGTATGAACACATATCAAATAGTAGATAGGAGTGGAGATAATGATACTAATATATATGACGAGAGTTCTTTTGATTCTGATGTTTCTTTATATAAAAAGTTAAATACAATTCCTAGACTTATGTTTACTGGCTTAGGAACAAGTGGTAATCTTAAGGTGGGAAACTATGTATTTTATTTTAAGCTATCAGATTCTGACGGCAACGAGTCTGATTTTATAGCAGAGTCAGGAATTGTAACTTGTCATATAGGAAATATAAACGACCCATTTTCTATACAAGGCGGGATTAGGGATGAGAACAGTTATAAATCAGTGTCTTTTATTTTAACGAATATAGACTCTTCTTATAACAATGTTGTTGTTTATTATACAAGAAGTACATCTGACGCAAATGCGAACGAAATTGTATCTTCGTTTAAAATAGACAAAAACTTTAGCTGTATATAATAACATTGCAAGGTTAACATTAATGATTTGAAAACATTACTCAAGTTAGTTTGAATGACATAAACATGCAATATAATGTCTAGATAGTGCTAATGCACAAACTGCTTGTCAAATATGCTGTTTATGGGTAATGTAAATAATCCTGAAATAGAATATAAAGAATTATCCGATTGTCATTAAGATTCCTTCCACACCTTAATCTAAAGAATAATATAGGTTGGATAAATGAAAAATATGAGGATTCTTCCGGACAATATGAATACTACAATGTTCAGAATATTTATCATAAACTAGGATATTGGAATGAAGAAATCTATAGATTTGGCATAGTATATATACTTAATGATTTTACTCTTTCTCCAGTATTCAATGTTAGAGGAATATCTGATTTAGTTGAAAACGTTTCATATACTAAATATAAGGTTTATAAAAATCCAGTAGACCCAAATTCCAGTATAGAAAAATTAAGGCAAACAGAGAGTATATTCCTACCAATAAAGACTCCTACAAGCTGGATAATCAGAATGAAAACTCAAAGGGAGTAGTAAGGATTAATTATTCTGGAAATCAGCTACAAAGCTCTGGAATTGTGCCAATCGGCATAGATTTTAAAATTGATAAAGAAGCCCTAGCTTTACTAAAGAGGTTCACTAAGGGGTTCTTTTTTGTAAGGCAGAAGAGGATTCCAACTACTCTATGTCAAGCTGTAACTATTGGACTTGAATCTACTAGTCATTTACCAGTACTTCCTATAAATAATGGATATTTAGTAGAAAGGTTCATTGATGATGATGGAGTACTTACTAACGACTTTAGCAGAAGGTATAAAACAGTTTCTTCTGACTACGTGTCTGAAGGTTATGCTGCCTTATGTCCAGAATTTGAGCTCAGACAACCTTATTTCAATCAGTTATTTACTGGAACTGAATTTGAAGTATCGATGGCTAGGTCACAATTTAGGACAAACAAATTCAACAATTTGGCTTTACATTATTATAATCTTGATTATACTACCAATAGCTCTATAGGAAGCGAAACATATAATATTACAGCTATCACTGATAATATAAAGCTTCTCAAAGGTAAAAAGGAGGTATTCTCTTCTAGAGCAGGGGAAGCTGAAGAACAGTGGAGAGTATCATATTATGAATATAGAAATAAATCTAAAAATGCCAGAAACTTACTAAGAGGAGCTTGGGGTCCGTTTTTAGGAATCGAAGGATATAATACAAACAAAATGTCCTTGATTAACATAAAAATCCCTAATTACAATGAAAATTCTATTGATGATTATTTCTCTATACGTTTTGAAGATTCTTCTTCTTTTTATGCAGTTTGCGATAGAACTTTATGGGAAGATGTAGATGAATCTGAAGAGATGGCAAAAGTATCTGGAATATTTAGAGGAGATTGTTTTATAGGTAATTATACGCACAGGATGTGCAGAAACTTCCAAGACCCATCTTCTCCTATAAATGATGATATAGTAGATGCAATGTCTTGGAAAGACAATTATGACCCTGATAACCAAGAAAGTTATTCTAAAATAAACAGAGGAGACGTCAATGCTATAACTTTAGGACACTGGGCAACAGTAAAAGTTTGCAGTAATATAAACCTTTCTATGAGATGTTTGGATAAATCATACAGTTCCGAAGAAGGATTGACAGGAAAACCCAGAGGTTTCTACCCATTGCAAGCAATGAGTACTGGAGGAGAATCGAAAATTCCAGAATCATTTATTATAAATGATGGAATAAATTCTACTACTTCTGACAAATATAACTTTGAGTTACCCGATGTTCCTGCAATAAAGAATCACTTTGGTGTTCGGATTATGTACTCTGACATTAATATAAATGATTCATTTAAAAATGGATATAGGGTATTTAGGCTCACTAATTATAGAGATTATCCTCTTACATATGGGAACATAATCAAATTAGTTGAACTTTTCGGCAACATTCTTTGCGTTTTTGAGCACGGAGTAGCTTTGATTCCGGTGAATGAAAGGGTAGAATCTGGAAGTGGAGCAGGTGGAAGTGTCTTCATAAACACCTCTAACGTGCTGCCAGAGAACCCGAGAGTACTGTCTGATACATTCGGTACCCAGTGGGCAGAGAGTGTCATCAAGACCCCGTATTTTGTTTATGGAGTGGACACAGTTGGGAAGAAGATTTGGAGAACAAATGGTGAAACGTTCGAGGTAATATCGGATTTTAAAGTACAGAAATTCTTAAATGATAATATTTCACTAACTGAAAAAGAGATGACTCCAATTATTGGAATTAGAAATGTAAAAACTCATTATAATAGATTTAAGCAAGATGTAATGTTTACTTTTATGATGATATTAATACTATAGAAGAAAAGGTATGGAATCTATGCTATAATGAAGTTCTTCAAAAGTTTATTACTTTCTATTCTTGGGTTCCATCTTATTCTGAAATATTAGATAACATATTCTTACTTTCGATAGAGATACCTCAAAAGCTATAGCTAAACTAACTAAAGATTACCCTTTAATAACATTATCTGAAGGAAACTTAATCTCTCCTCCAACATCTACTAAATTGGGAAGCTTGAGATTAAATATGAACTTAGAGGAATATTTAGTAGATTACTACCTTGCTGATGATAGGTTGAGAAATCAGTACTTTATTAGTACTTCTGGAGATGTTTCTGTATCGGAAGCTCTGAAAGATAATGTATTGTGGTCTTTCCCAGTTAAAGCTGAAGTATATCATCATCTAAGTACTTCAGAGGGCAATTCGAAAGTAATTGATAAAACTGTATATTCTACAATAACTGTTGCTACTCAAGAGTACTATAATACTTTAACTACATCTTTCTGGAAACACGGAAAGGCAGGATTAATGGAAACTAAGGAGCCCCTTCGTCAGACTTATTGGTATGGCAAACAACATCCGTTTGAGTTTGAGGTAGTGGTAGTTGATAATCCCTCAGTCCATAAATTATTCGAGAATTTGGTTTTATTATCTAATAATGTAGCCCCTGAATCATTCCATTATGAGATAACTGGAGATGTTTATGATTTTGCTGATGATAGAGAGAATATGTACTTTAGACAAGAAGCAACTAAAGACCTTTATCAATACAATGGCTCTGATATACTGTATGATAGTGATTATTTAAAATTGCATCCTAAGCAACGTGACATTATAGGTTCCACATCTCCATATAAGGAAAGGTCTACAATGTTTCCTCTATATTATACTAGAGTGGATACTATAAATGAAATAGAAGATTACTATCAAGCGGCAACATCTCCACATAGAGATTATCAAAGTCTATCAGGCTCCGAAATTGTTTATGATAAAAGATATGATTCTTATCATATACTTACTCATGTTAAAGGATGCCCATTTAAAGGGATGTATAAACAAAGATGTAAAGACACAGACCCAGGAGCTATAATTGATGACTCAGTTCCATATCCATATGTGTGGGCTCAATATGGAAGACTTAGAGGCAACATGGACTTTATAGAAGACAACTGGTACGTACAAATTCCGCCAATTAATTTCTATCAGAAGAACGAACTTCAATGGAAAGTTGGAAAAGAAGGAGCTTGGTATCCTCCTCTTAATTTAGCTAATAATCCTTTACCAAATGATATGTCAATTCTGGAAATAAAGACAGAAAATGATATTCCTAAAGAGCTGGTTAAATTGGGATACGGAGTTAATAGTGATTCATTTGATACAACTAAGTGGGAAACTATTACTAATCATAGAAAAGAATCTAAGATAAAAGATAAAGTCATGAAGGTAAAAATCAGGTATACTGGTGACAAATTAGTCTATGTGACTGCATTAAAAACAATATATAATATAAGTTACGCATGAATGAAAATCAAATTGGTGGAACAATAACATCTCAGCTACCACCTATCATTCCTCCTCAGTTTAGTATAACTAATAAGATAGGTCCATCAAAACTTCCTAAAATGGATTTCTCCTCTGCTACTAAAGGCAGAGGAGGATTCTTTCAGGGAATGGGCGGAATGGGTTCTTTAGGAAATATGGCTAGTACTGTTAGTAGTCTAATTCCTCAAAAAGAACAATCTGGACTTACTACTGGACTTAATGCTGGCTATGATGCTGCTGCCAATGTAGTTAGTGCCATTCCCGGAGTTGGAACAATCATTGGAGGAGCTATGAAGATTGGTGGTATGTTATCAGACGGACTTACAGCTATGGGAGTGGGAACAGACCAGATGACTACAACTGACAAGATTCTCGATAGCAAGTTTATGAAATTAACTCCGATAGGTCTTATTAATTCTTTTGGAGCAAAGAAAGCTGATACTATCGTAAAAGATAATGAGGCTTTTGAACAAGTAGGTTCTTCTTATGGTGGAACTACAGATGTAGTCGATAATGCCTTAGAGAAAAGTGGAAAGAAGTATGGATTATTAAGTGGTAAAGGAAGAAACAAAGCTAACCGTGAGATTGCCAGAGCTAAACTCCAACAGACCAAAATGGGAAATATAGCAGATGAAGCAAGAGACGCTTTTTCTAACCAATCGGCATCACTTAGTATGATAAATAATAGAAATCTATTGGGAATGACGGGAGGATATCAGCAAAAAGGTTCTTATATTGGAAGAAATGGATTAAAACTTCCATCCGTAGAGGATATGGAGAAAGCTAGAGCTACTGTTGCAAGAATTAGACAGAAAAAACTATCTGAATCTAAACCTGTCGAAGAGTTCAAAGATGGAGGTAAGATGAATGTAATTCCAGAAGGAGCTTTACATGCACATAAGCATCACATGGATGTTGAAGGTATTACTCCCAAAGGTATTGCAGTAGTAACTCAAGAAGAAGGTGGAGTAGTTCAACATGCTGAAATAGAACGCAATGAAATAATCTTTACCAAAGAGGTAACAGAGGAATTGGAACGTCTATATAAAGATGGAAGTGATGAAGCAGCAATACAAGCTGGAAAGCTAATTGCTAAGCAAATAATTGAAAATACTCAAGATAATACAGGATTAATCGCGGAGGTACAGGTATGAAAATAGAAATAGGAGATAAAGAATATAACGTAGAGGTTGCAAGAACCGAGGAAGAGAAGGTTAAAGGCCTACAAGAAAAGGAGTCTTTAGGAGAAGATGAGGGAATGTTATTTGTGTACGACGAACCTCAAGAAATCGCCTTTTGGATGAAAGATACTGCAATTCCGTTGGACATAGTATTTATGGATGAAGATGGAGAGGTAATATCAGTTAAACAAGGACAGCCCTACGATGAAACTTTATTAGAAGAAGATGGAGTAATGTATGTTCTTGAAGTTAATCAGAACTCGGGAATCCAACCGGGCGATGAACTCGATATAGAAGATGACGATGATGACAAACAGCCAGTTATGAAAGTGCTGGCTCCAGACGGTTCCACTCAAATGGAACTTGAAGGTGGAGAGAGAATTTTTAGTAGAAAAAATACTAAAACACTTATCAAAATGGCTAAACGAGCATATTCTTCGGAATTAGATAAGGATTATAAAGCCTTAGGAAAGAAAGCTTTTAAATACTTACATATACAGGACACAAATACTCCAGAATACGTAGATACTCCAAAGAGTAAAGAAGATTAACTATTTTAAATGAACTAAACGTATAAATACTAAATTAATGGATTATTATTTTGATATGTCCATAAATATTGCTAATTTTGTCAAGTATTTAAGTATTTAACGTTAAAACTAAAGAATTATGAAATTAGAACCTAAAGTAAAGAAATTTCAGGAAGGCGGAGCAGCTCCAGCACCTGCTGCTGAACCAATGCCAGCTGAACAAGGTGCAGCACCAGAACAAGGTGGAGGAGAAGGCGACCCATTGATGCAATTAGCTCAAATGGCTGCAGAAGCACTACAAAGTGGTGATTGTAATACAGCTCTAGCTGTATGTGAAGGATTTATGCGACTCGTTCAAGAAGCATCACAAGGACAAGGCGGAGAAGCAGCTCCTCAAGGTGAACCCGTCTATAAAAGAGGTGGAACCTTAGTCAGAAGAGTATAAGAGTAGAAGTTAGAAAGGAGTGTACAAGATTTATGTATGCTCCTTTTTTATTATAAATGTAAAACACATGTCACAGGCGATTAAAAAATTATCAAACGGTGGAGGTGTCTCACAAACTGAACAGAAACCAAAAGAAGAAACTCCTCAAGTAAGAACATTTAAACTTGGAGAGAGAGAAATTGAAACAGGCTCTTTATTAAGAAATGCTGACTCAAATTTAGAATCATACCTTGAAAGTACAGGTTGGAGTTCTAAAAAGAAGAACGCTTTCAGAGAAACTTATGGTAAATACCTGCAAGGAATTAACTCTGGAACAATCTCTTCTAGAGATGTAGGAAGAAATTGGATTGACTCCACTGGACAATTAACAAATACCTCTGGAAAGGGATTCGATGCTAATGGAGCCGTGGCACATTACTTGGACTCAATAGCAGACGCTATTCCAGATTATGTAAAAGAAGAGAAAGTTCAACCTACTGTTACTAAGAAATCACTTAATTTTAGTGCAGGACTAAATAAGTCACTGCTTGATAAATTCTTCGGAGGAAATAGATACAATCAATCAGTTTGGTATAGTAGAGACGCTTTAGATGAAACTACGAAGAAAAGAGGGATAACCAATAGATTAAAAGATTTTTCAAGTCAATTTAACTCTTACGCTGATTCATTATTAAATGACCCTGAGTTTGATACTAAGTATGATTTATCAAATACAGCCTTTAAGAACAAGGATGAGTTTAGAAACAAAATAGAACAGGCTAAAGCAGCTCTGTCTAATGATAAATTCGGAGATGATGATTGGAGAGCTTTGGCAGAACTTGGAATAGACCCAGAAGGTTACAGAGGTTGGTTTGGAGATGTTGATGATGCAACAGCACAGCAACAAGCAGTAAAGAAAGATAATTATAAAGGAACTCCACTAGAGGATTTATCTAAAGCAAATACTAAACTTACAGATGCTGGATTCTTGGCTAGAACTGATGAAAAAGGTAACATATTTTATTTAAATCCAGACGGTACAGAAATTAAGAATGGAGTTATTGGAGAAGAATTTAACCCCAAGACCGATTCTTTAGCAGGTTGGTTTAGAGTAAATGGAAACATTTATAACCCAAGCGAATATGCTAATTGGAGTCCAGAAGTAAAGAACGCTTATAATATTATCCTTAATCAACAGGATGATAAAAACATATATGATGACCCTGTTTACGGAGAACTTAAAGATAAATACGGATATTCTCATGTAGCAGATGCTTCTCTATTCTTCGATAATTTCAATGGAGAATTAGTAAAAGCATATACAAGACCTACTGTTGAGAATCCTGCTGGTTCTAAATCTCAATACTTCCTTAATAAGAATGGTAAGTTTACTCCAGTAAACGTTACCTACAATGATATTTTGGGAGAATGGGTTGCCAATGATAATGGCACAACCATTAGATTAGGAAAACAAAGAGAAGCCGGTACACAACCAATTTCTGGAAGTGATGCAAAAGTAGGATTTAATAAAGTAAGACAATTTACCTTTAGTGGTAAAGATGCCTATACACAAGACAATATCTTAGGTTTATTAAGAAGACTTGGAGATAATCCTAATCTTGCCAATGATGCAAGATATAGAAGTTTTATTCAAGGACTTTTCTTACCCGGTTTATTAGATTCAATGAAATCAGAAGAGGGAATACCCCTAACTGACCTTATTAAAGAGGGAAGAATTGACTTTAGACTACTTCCAAATGAGACTAAGAGAGGATTAAGAATCCTTAGAGATAGTCAGGGTAGAGTTACTAACCTTACATTTGACACAGGAGATGGGCCTCACAGTTCAGGTTCTCCATTAGGTGGAACAGGTTGGAAAGGATTTAAACCTATCAAAACAGACTATAATGCATCTCCCTTAAAAAGGAAAGAGGGAGGAATCATTAAAGCACAATGGGGAGTAAGTACTGATTACATAGTGGACAGACGTAAACCCGCAGTAGAGCTTAATGAAGAAGAAAAGAAATTAAATAAGAAAGCTACTGATAGTTATGATAAAACCCAATCAATAAAATTTGATAATAAAGACTTGACTGACGCAGGTGGTATTATTAAAACTTCTGATAGGGTAAAAATGGGGGCAGCTATGGCTGACCTATTAAGTGCAGGACTTGGGTTTGTTCCAGGAGCTAACATTGCTTCCGCGGGTATTGGAGCCGCTAGTTCACTTGCTGAATTTGGTGCTGATGTTTCTGATGGACTCGAATGGGGAGATGTAGGAATCTGGCTCTTAACTTGGGAATGGATGCAGTGTCATTAATTCCTGCAATGAAGAGTATTAAAGCAGCTAAAGCTATGGGCAAATTAGCTAAGTTTGTTCCACTTATAGCAACAGCTATTGGAGCAAGTACATTATTTAATGACCAAGAAAGAGAATCTCTTACATCATCATTAAAGAAAGTAACTAGTGGTAATGTAAAGGATTTAAGTACTGACGACTTTAAAAATCTAGCAACCATTTCAAGAGTTGTACTAGGTGGTAAAAACTTCCTAAAATCTCAAGACGGCAAAATAATGTCAAGACTTAGAGGAACGAAGAGAGCCCCATCTACTAAACAAGAAATATCTGTAGTTGTTAAAGGAAGAGAAAATCCTATTAAAGTTCAAGTAAATAATGCAGACATTGAAGGAAAGGATGCAAACTATATACAAGATTTAGCTAAAAAGAAAGCTAAGAAAATACTGGCCGATGAAGGCTTAGTAGAAAAGAATATTCCTGATGATGCTTTATCAGTAGAAACTAAAGGTACAGATAAGTGGTATAAAGGAAGTCTTTTAAATAAGAAGAGAGTTCCAACAAAGAAAGTGCCAGGATTTGAGTATTCTAAACCTAATTGGGCGCAGAGACATTTAGTTCCTCAATCTTCAGAAACCCCTAAGAACTTTGGACAATTCTGGGGAATGAGAGGTATCAATCCTAATGGAAGACTTGGTTGGCTATCTGATACTCATTGGCTCGAAAAAGGCTCTACTGGACGTTATCTACGGCCAAATAAAGAGGAACCTATTGAAACTGTCAGAGGGGATAAATTTAAATTTACCACTCCAGTAAGTTCCAGAACTAAACAACATAGTAAGTTATATCAAGATAGTAAAAGAATATACAATAAAAGACAAGCCGATAAATATATAAATTCAGTTGAAGACAATTATATGGAACCTTGGTTCAATCCAGGAAGATTCAAGCAAGGTGGAATTATTAAAGCTTCAAATGGGGATAAATTAAAGATTTCCAATGTAGTTAGTAATGCTGATTGGGGAACTGATATTTATGGAACAGAAGGATTTAATAACTGGTTAAATAGTTATAATCTTAAGAATTATCAAGACTTTAATAACTTACAGAAATCTTATCATGGAAATCTTACTGCTTCTGGCTATAAACCTGGAACTTCTCCAGTAAGTTATAATCAAGGAGTTTATGATAGACAAACTACCTTTAATAAAGTAGCTCCTGGAGTTAATGCAGTTATTGAAGGTCTTGCTAAAACTGGCAAGATTACGAGAGCCGGAGTATCAGGAGACAATGCAGCAAGTAACTTTACTGATGGTTATTTTGGAGGACAAGAATATTTAAGACATGGTGGAATGAGAGGAGTTACCTCTGATGAGCAACTTAAAGCTATAAATGCTTTAGCAAATAAGAAAGGTCTTGAATATTACATTGATGATGCAACTGGTATGGCTATGTTAAGACCTAGTACTACTTTACAGACTCCAATTGCTCCTAAGTTCAATACCCGAACTATTGATACATCCAAAGCTGTTATAAATCCTAATACTGGAAAAGTAAGTGGACTTCCTAATATTGGAGGAGCAGCTCCTACGAGAGCTAATCCCTCTAAAACAAGAGGAGCTACATCAGGAGGTGGAATTAGACAAATCTTGGGTAATTTAGACCCAACTGCATTTATCCAAGCTGGAAGAATGATGGGAAATATCTGGAACAATAACAGAGTTGCAAAGAAAACCAAAGAAGGATTAAAACCATTATTACTTGATACTTATGAGACTCCAAGACAAATAGTAGGAGATTTAGCAACAAGACAGGCTTATAATGAAAGAGCAGCAAACTTGGAAAGTCTTGCAGCAAAACCAAGAACATCTGATGCTTCTTTACAATTGGCAGGAGAATTAGCAGCTAATTCACAAGCTAATCAAATGAGAGCAGAGGGAGCTTTAGCTGATAACGATATGATTCGTAGAACTGGTGAAGCGGCTTGGCAAAACAATGCAGAAGCAGTTGCAAGAAGAAATGAAGTTGCTAATAGAAATAGAGCTTCTATGCTAGGAATTGATAAAGCTAAGAAGGATATCGATGCAGCAAGAATGTCTGCAAATTGGACTTCTTTAGAAAACTTTATGAAGGAAAGAGAGTATAAGGCTACTATGGATAGAGACAGACAAAGACAATTTGACCTTAATGTTGGAATGAGTAACATTCAAGCAGGTACAGAAGCTAGACTTAAACCTCTTAGAGATTACTTAGAACAACAGAGTTTAAAAGGGGTTGATATTAGTACTCTTCCGCAATACAAACAATACTCTGACCTTATTGAGAGTCTAGGACGTGAAAATGTTCAAGCACAAAATCAATTATATTCAGATGTATATGGATTAAGAATGCCTAGAGGACGTTGGTCACCCATTATTAGAAAAAGAGGAGGACAATTAACTTATGCTGAACGTTCAAAACTTCAAGCACAAAAAGACACCTCTAAAGCTAAGACTGAAAATGCTAAACTCTTTCAAAAGAATATAGAAAAACAATAGATACAAATATAAAAATGATTAATAATCTATCATCAGTATCTAAACAACTTATAATTAAGTCAATGACATGAAAGTAGAACCGATAGTAAAGATGCAGAGTGGGGGTGGTATGCCCCCATTCACTTATTATACACCACTTGGGATGCAAGATACTACAAATGTAGGTGCAGCAGAGCAACCTCAAGCTGTACAGCCAAGTACCAAAGAAGAGGGAATCACTGACAAGGATTTACTTAAAATGGTAGATAACATTGATGGATTACCAAGTGACACTAATGAGATAATTAAAAACTTAAGTTAGGCTTTATAAACAAGACAATCTATTTAGTAAGGGGAAAATTAATTCTTCTTCAATATCTTCAAGATACCTTCAGGCATTAAGGCAATTAAAAATAGCTAACTTTATAAAAAAGAATACGATTCTGCATTAGAAACTGTTAAAGCTAATGGGGGATTAAATGAGGTTGCTATTACAACTACTGGAAATGTGGTTGTTCAAGATACAGAGGGAGATATTAAACAAGTATCTACTGATGAGTATTTAAACAATAGAGATAAATACTTTGCTCTTAAAAATTCTGACTTGCTTTATATAAGAGCTCACTCTGATGAAATGGCTAATAAGAATGATATATTTAATACAGTTAGAAATGGTATTGGCATATCAGCTATTAACAAGATAATTCAAGGAGCAATGGGTAAGTTGGGAACTATGTCTATATCTAAAGAAGGGTACTCTTATAAAAAAGAGGGAAATATTATACAAGGTATGGAATATATAAACAACATTGTAAATGAAGGGGCTGACCTTTCAGGTATGGGCTTAGACGGAGTTTACAAAACTGGACTCTTAAATAAGAATCAATATCAAGCTGCAAAAGCGGCAGTTCAATATATTTATGATACATTAGACCCAAATGCTATTACTTTATTAGAGGTTAAATCTGGAAATACAGAGAATCCTAAGAAAGGAGCATTAGACTTAATAACTCAACTAATAGCATCTCAATTAGATACTACTATTGAAACTACTCAAAACTACGAAGAAAAACTTACTGGAACCATTAGTGGTACTGGAGATGGTGGAAGTGGTTCGAGAAATGATTTAAAACAACTCGATGCAATTGTAAATGGTCAATCTACTGTACAGAGAGATTATACTTTGAATCCTCATTCTAATTATCAATATACTACATCAGCCAATTGGTGGGCAGAACCCCAAGATGTTAAAACAGGAGAAGGATTGGGAATGAACACTCTCGATACAATATTGAAGAGTGCAGGTTATGGTTCAGCAGTTTTACAGAACTCTGTTTACTTTGGTGACAATAAGGTAGACCCGACTCAATTTAATAAACTTGTATATGACCCATCAGAAGGAGTTGCACAAGTATGGCTGCCTTATACTAATACACCAAATGGTGGAATTGCTCCCAATCTTGGAATTATTAGCATTATAGAAAAAGTTGAGGATGATTTAAGAAGAAAAGGTAATGTATCTGATGTAGAAAGAAGACAAGCTTATGAAGCAGCAGGAATAGGTCCATTTTGGGATGCCATGCAGAATCCACAGTCTGCTTATGAAAGAGGATTACTAAGACCATTCATAGCAATGACAGGAGTTGCTTCTGATGATGAACAGAGTGGAATAGTAAACGAAAATGAGAGTGTTGATAAACTTAGCAGAGACGAAAGAAAACACTGGAAGGATGCTGCTATGAAAATTATAAATGACCCTGCCAGAAATGGTAATAAGAAAGGAGACTATGACTTCGATTCTTGGTGGGAATGGGAAATATTTGGAAATGTTTCAGATATGTATAGAGGAACTATTTATATGCCAATGTCTGGTGACTATGTAAGTTCAGCAGCTAAAACTGGCAATATTAATCTTCCTAAATCTACATTTGATGCTAACAGGCTAATTAGAGAAGGTCAAATTGCTAATAACAGAAGACCTCTAGTAAAAACAAATTTTGATTAGAATATGGAAAATGTACAACAAAACGATTGGTTTGCAACGATACTATACAATCCAGACAAAGACTTTAAAAACTTTAAAGAAGCTGGATTAGATGCAGCTAATACAGGTTTAAAAGATAGAGAATCATATAAAGATATACAGGCAGTGCAAGACCAATTCAAGGATGCTGAAGGTAATTTTGATGAAAAATTATATAATCAGTTCTATGATAGCGCTGTAAGAACATATAATACTTTTGTACAAGGAAACATTGAAGATACATTCCTTCGTAATATGGTTAAAAGCCCGTTAGATATTTTATCTGACAGAAGTACTCCATCTCAAAAACCTTTGTTTATTGTACAAAAAGTATCTAATCCTACTCTTAAATCACAAGGTATTAATAGCTTATTTGGAGAAGGTAAAGCTCTTAGGTCTTACAGAGAAGCAGCTCAAACTCAAAGAGTTGTAGACTATAAAACTGGAAAAGAGCTTGACTGGACTCCAGACGATGATGATAAGAGTGGATTCTTTGATTTCATGTTATAGAACCATTAGTAGAAGCTAAGTGGGAAGAAGATGGATATCACAAAGACGAATATGGTAGAGACATCAAGCACTTTGCGGGAGATTATAAACTTAATGCAAATGGTATGCCATACTATGAAACTCTAGGAGATAGAGATGCTGCCAATAAGAGTTTCTTGCACTGGACTGATACATTGACTACTACTGGCTCTAAATGGGATAAATATAATTTCTTAGCTTCTGACGGAATTGATAAGAGCGTGGCAGGAACTACTGCAAAAATGATTGCTACTATTGCCCCATTATTTATTCCTTATGTAGGACAGGCTTATGGTATTGCTACTGCATCTGCATATTTTGGTCAAGCATTGGCAGTATTTGGTAAGACTGTAATTGATGCTATCGGAGATGATACTGCTTCTAAAAAGCCAGGTCTATGGCAGTTCCTTAATAAAATTGACTCTTCAGTTAGAAAGTTTGATTCATCTGTAAGTGACGCAGGAAATCAAGGAATGTTCAATTATGAACAATTCGCTAACTTAGTAACTGATGTAGTAGGTCAACTTTATCAACAAAGAAGTATTGCTAAAATCCCACAATGGATTGGATGGGATGCTAGAAGTGCTAAGAACTCTAAAGCCTTTGTAGAAGCACATAATGCTGATTATTTAAAGAAATATGGAAAAACTCTACGTCAAGCTATTAAAGACGGAGATGTTGCTTCTGACTATACTAAATTAGTAAACAATGATTTACTAAATGCAATTACTGCAAAACAGGGAACTATAAACAGCTTTGCCAAGAATGGTTCTCAATTCTACATGGCTATGACTCAATCTAAAGACATGTATGACACCTTTAAAGAAAATGGGTTTAGTGATGTCACTACTGCCATTGGTATGGGTGCTGCATTATATGGATTTAGTAAGCTGTTTAATTCCTCTCTTGGAGAAGTGGCTCTTAGTGGTTTAGGTCTTGATGATTTAAAACAAGCTAATAAGAGACTTATTAGAGAGTTTACCAAAGAGATGAAACCTCAACTTGAATTAGTTGAAAAAACATCCTCTAACATTACTAACTCCGGAAAAATTAAATGGATTAAAAATCTAGGTGAGAAATTCAAAGGCTTTTATGAAAAACATTTAGTAAATGACCCAGAGGGCTGGATTGCCAATTCAGTAAAAGAAGCCATTGAAGAAGTATCAGAAGAAGCATTACAAGATGTAATCTTCGAAAGTAGTAATGTAATTGATTGGACATTTAACAAACTTGGATGGACTCAAAAAAGAGGTAACTATGAGTTTACTCAAAGTAATCCTTTAGAAAGATACTTAATGTCTGCTCTTGGCGGTGCTGTAGGTGGAGCTATCTTCCCTGCCATTACTAAAATGGAAAATATCAAAGATGGAGTCCCCAATATTCAAAAGAACATTCCAGAAAATCTAGCCATAGATATTGCAACTATGATTAGAAATAATGGAGTTCAGAAATCAGTAGACTTATTAAAGAAGAGTATCGATAAGGGAGAAGTAGGTTCTACTACTCTTTCTATGAACTTATCTACTAATACAACTGATGATGGGCAAGTATATTATGAGCCAGCTAAGAAAAGAGAAGACAGTCAAAACAATATATTGGGTAATATTCTTATCAATTATTTATATGCAGTTGATTCGGTAATCAATAATGAAGGATATAACTTAAAGGATGATGAAGTTGTTAATAATTCTCTGATGAAAGATTTCAGATTAAAACAACTTGCCGATACTGGTGTAGGAGAAGAAATTCTATACGATTTCCAACAACAGTTACAAGGTCTTATTACTGCTGCAATAGAAATGAAGAGTAACCCTCAAGACTCTGAAATTGGTAAAATTAAGCAAAGATATGATGAATATAAACAGAAAGTAGACGACACTTTATCTGGAAAGAGAGCTGGAGAATATGCTGAAATGATGGCATATAAATTGAATAGAGGATTAATGTCTCCATTTGCCGCTCCTGATATCTATGCTTATTCAAGATATGTAAGAGGTATTAACTACGCTACTGCAACAGAACAGCAAAAGAAAGACCTAGAAGCTGACTACGAGAAATATACTCAATCAGACCAAAAAGAAAAAATAAATCTTGGTTATGAAATATTTAAGAACTTAAAAGCTGAAACAGCTGAACCTATTCTTAGATATAGAG
>CYGL01000355.1_pt1 | contig 19741 bp, 28 predicted proteins | sample 485531 | NCBI WGS metagenome assembly CYGL01 (sample SAMEA3497897, study PRJEB9818) | human gut metagenome | reverse complement strand
TGTATTTGATATTATGTATGAAATCGCTTAGATCCTATAGTAAATAGGTGTACAAATATATATTCACCAAGTTGTATTATCAAAGCATGGATAAATTATCTAGCATAAATACGAAGCATATTTGTTGATCTTCCACCATTTTTGATAATTATAGAATCATCAGAAGTTGGTAGACTCGCATAAATCTCAATTTCATCAGAATCGCCAAATACGATTCTATTTCCACTGCCATTGTGTGTTTCAAAGAGGAACACTGGTTCCAAGATTGTTTCTAATGCATTAGCATAGAATCCATACACTAAAGAGAAGTTCGTTATAGGCTCTCCATTTTACTTTATATTCTGTAAATGTTGACGGAATATTTTCAATAGAAAGCAATTGTTTCCAAGTTGAATTCTCATTTAGTTCACCAACTAGGGCGGCGCAAACCGCCCTGTGCAACTACATTGAGCAACGAAACAAGCAAAAAATTTTTCAAAATAATAAAGGGCAGATTTCTCTGCCCTCACTTTGTTCTATTATTTTTTGATTTGCAAAATTATTTAATTCTTGAACAACTTCGTTTGCAAGAGAGCTAACTTCATCTCCTGAAATGCTCCATTCCGTTGTAACCCAGTCTGGCATTTCATTCATTGAAACTGTGCCATCTTTATTGGTTCCCATAATAGTAAAATTATTATTCTCGTATGAAATCATGACATACAAATCAGTGTCAACATTTACTAAAATATTATACCATTCAATTGCTCCTGCATTTAACGGTTCTTCAAACTGTGATAAAAATGTTGCAGCTATAATTGATGCTTTCTCTTCTGTTTTTCCCGTTGCAGTTGCTAAAAAACCGTTACCATCTTTATTTTCATATAATCCTATCGCAGACTCCGAACCGTCAATTTCACCAATATATGATCTCAACAATTTTGAGTCGGATACATTCTGCACACTGTTTTCAGCCAGATCATTATCTTCATTTTTGACCTGATTATGCAAAGAATCATTTTTAGGAAAAATACTGTTATTATCGTTCTTTGGAACTGTAACTATTTCCACATCCAGTAAGCTATAATCGACTACTAAAGCAATACATAGTATTTGTTTCATATAACTTTTCCTCCAATAAAAATATATCCAAATTATACCACGAAAAATGACAAAATAAAAGAGGCGGTAAGTTTTACCCCACCGCCTTAGTTTTACGTGAAACTGAAGCCATTCCTTGATTCTCTTTCGTTGATTGCTTTTACAAGCTCTCTACCGTCCACCGTGAAAGATGCATCTTTTTCAGCAATCTCTCTATTACTGTCCGCAATATCTGACAGATACGGAGTCAGGACCTCTGCAACTGCTGCTTTTACTCCTTCGCGGATTCCTGCAACAATCTGCTCATTGTTTGCAACCGCTGTTTTTCCGTTAGAAAACTGACCAACCATTTCATTATGGTTTGCAAAAAACAGACCGTCCTCAGGGAATCCACCAACTTCATATTTGGGGATGTTGACTTTTGAGATTGTAGCAACATTCACATGAGGAAGTTTTGAAACACCAAGATCACCAGCAACAGAATTATAATCACTTATAAGACTGTTCATTGCATTCTTGATTCGAGAAAGACCGGCATTAAATACATCTATCATACCATTCATAACAGATCCTATCATCTGCACGATCCCCTTGAATCCATAATACAATCCGTTCTTCATGTTATTTCCAAGTGCAGTCCATTTTGCGACTGCAAACCACGGAGTAACATTCGCATTCCACCATGCGTTCAAGCTGCTATTCCAAATACTACGAAATTCCAACCATTTAGACTGGAAACCACGTGATATATTGTTGAAAATATTTGCCCATACTTCAGTAGACAAAACTCTAGAAATGTTAGAAATCCATTGGTTTATTGCATCTACTGTAGTTCTAGTATTATTTGCAATTCCATTGTTAAATCCTTCTACAAACCAGGCACCATACTCTTCTGTTTTCTTGGATGGAGAACCAAATTCCAAAACACTGTCGTGAATCGCATTATCAATAGCCTGCATCAAATCTGATACCTGATTTGTAGCTGTTGATGAATTACTTTGAACTCCATTAGAAAAACCATCTACCATGTTCTTTCCATAGTTTTCAGCATCTATGGCTTTTGATGCTCCATCAAGCGCATTTGTAAGAATATCTTCCCAATCGGTTTTTAATGATCTGGTTGTGATCTGCACACCTTCATAAGAAGTTGTAGTTACTGTATTAAAAAGACCAGAAACCATTTTGTCTGCTGCTTCATCTGCATATGTCTGTCCGTCAATTCCGAGCTTGTCAAATCCATTTTGAATTTCCGTTGTAGCAGGAGTAATAACATTATCCTTCCAAGTAGAAACCGCTTCGTCAACATAATCTTCTCTTGTAGTGAAGAGCTTCTGCCACCAGCCAAGATTTTCATAATCAGCGGTTGCTTGATCTACTACGGACGGTAACTGACTTAACAAATTGTACTGTACTTGATTTGCATACTGCTCATATGCCGAATCAATATCGGAGATTCCCTGTTGTACTTGGGTGTCACTTGCACCATAAAGAGCTGACCAATCTACAGAACTTGAATCTATTCCAAGCGCATTCAGCTGATCCTGCATATCCTTAATTGAAGTTCTCGACTCGTCACCGATTGATTGTAGATTATCCTTTCCATTTTGCGCTTCCGTAACTACAGAGCTGATAGCACCTTTAAATGCCTCTGTGTCAAGCTCCCCATTGCTGATATACTGGGAAATATCCATAGCACCACCAAAGTCTCTAATAGAATTTGCTGCGCTGTCAAAGGAACCATCAGAATTAACAGCAGAAATTTTGTCAATTAAAGGAGTTGCTTTTTCAAGAAATTCCTGTTCCGAAATAGAACCATTATTAAATTGTTCAATGAGAGAATCAAGGTCACTGGATATTCCAGAAAACGCTTCATTTCCACTATCTCTCAAAGATGCAAGTTGAGCAACCAGCTCCGGCACTGATTGTCCCTGTGCTACTAAAATATCATTCCATGCACCGATAACATTTCCAACAATAACATCATATTCTTCATTGAATACGTTTTTTGAAGATTCAAGTAAACTTTGATATTGCTGAATAATTTCCGGTATTTTTTCTCCGGTTGTATACGCCCCCATTTCAATAGCTGTTTTTAATTTACCTATGTTTTCAGAAGTTTCATTCAAGCTTTCTCTTGATTCTGCAATAGAATCAAGACTTTCTTTTGTGCTTTCTGCATCGCTGGTTATTTCTGAAAACGTCGTTTTTGCCACATCTCCAAGATGTTCCATTGATACTGTACCGGTACTATCAAGAGCGGTAAATACCGTGCTTAGTTCAGCATCTTCTATGCTTGCTTTTATACCCATTATTGCGGCTGCAATTCCGGTTACTGCCGCCATCGCTAATCCAACAGGGCCAAATGCCACGTAAAGAGCGGCTCCCGCTACACCGGCTGCAATAGCTATTTGACCAATAGCTCGAACCAGATTTTCACTTCCAGAAGCAATATCATAAAAAGCATCTTTCACAAGAACAAATTCCGAAATAATGGATGTTATTCCAATTGCTCCTTTTTGGAATGCAGTCAAACTATTTCTGAGAGTTGAGATTCCAGATTCAATAGCACCAAAAGTGGCTGTCATTGTAGATCCAGTAGCTTTTCTAAAGGATGTAAATGTTCTTGTAGTGGCAACTATAACATTACTTAATTTTGGGAATCTGGAGCTTAAGATTCCAACTGCTTCAGCATTTCCATTTATGGTTCCAAGAAGTGCATTTCCATACTTTGCAAAAGAATTGAATCTTTTCCCAAGCTTTGTAATTTCTGGATTTAATTTTTTGATAGCAGCAACTGTAAGCAATAATGCAGTATCAAGGTTCAGGTTTAAGAAGAATTCCGTAACTCCGTCAAATATTTTGTTCCACTTTATATCTTTAATGGCAGAAGCAATGGTTGTTTCTATCCCTCTTACCCATGTATTCAAAGTATTGGCAAGCAGTCCAAAGTTAAAAGTGGTAAAAAATCTGTTTATTCCGGCAGCAATAGATTTTCCAAAGTTTTCCCAGTCAAATTCTGTTCCAAAGGAGTTCAGAAATTCCAGAGCAGTATTTAATGCTCCAGATATTGTTTTTCCTACATTTCCAAACAGTCTTGGAGTGATAAGTCCATTAAGGAAATCTGCCAGGCCAGTGCCGAAATTGCGCGCTTTCTCATATACACTATCCCAATCAATGCTTTCCATAGCCTTAGACAATGCATCGCTGATATAACGACCAAGATGATACAAGTCTTTGATATTGCTTTCAAAGTCTTTCCAGATTGTATCAGTCTGCACAAGTTTTCCACCACTTGCGCCACCTGCTCCGCCTGCACCGGAACCAGAACCGCCGGAACCTGTTCCGTTATCATCACCATTGTTAATATTCAACTCATCCAGTGCATGAAGATTGTTCTTCATCTTCTTTGTATTGTCAGCTGCTTTACCGGTACTGTCTGCTAGATCATCAGCTGAACTTGCCGCATCTGACCAGTCCTCAGCTACACCACCGCCGGACACTTCGAATTTCCAGCCAAAGATTGCACCAAGGGCATTTGTTACCGTTGTTGCAAAGCTGATTACCTTCTGCATAACAAAATTAAGAGTCCGTAAAAACGGTTTGAATGCGTTAATCAGCGCACCACCAATGATGCCGCCTAACTGCTGGAAGTTCTGCTTCAAAATTCGTACTTGATTTGCCCATGTATCGGCTGTCCGGGAGAAGTCTCCCTGTGCTGCCGTGGTATTTGCTAGTACGTACTGATACCGCAGCATTGCCTTTTCTGCCTGCGTCATGGACTTAATATCAGCATCCATGCCGTTCTTCATTGCCCACTCTTTCAGAGTGGCCTGCGTCAGATCAAGTCCATATTTACGTAGCGGAACTATCATTCCGGTGAATACAGATTGCAGGTCTTTGGCAACATCTGCCTGATCTTTGTCGTAGAAAGATGCAATATCAGCAGTCAGCTTTGTAAGGTTTAGTGATACATCAGACAGGGAATCTGACAATCCGACATATCCATCAGTAGCACCACTTAAAAAACTGTTTGCTTTCTCAATCTGTTTGCTTCCAATGTCCATAGCAGTTCCCATAGCCTGGAATGTACTTGCATACTGCTTAACGGAAAGCTCGGACATACCGAACTGCTGGATGGAGTTCTGCACAAAGTCATTAACCTTGTACTCCATATTTCCGAACGTGGTACGGACAACGTTCTCAACCTCTGTTAAATCGGATGAGATGTCAATAGCATTTCGGAAAAGTCCAAGTCCTCTAATGACCATCCAGTAAGTTGCGTAAAACTTGCCGATAGCACCTGCCAAAGAAAATGCACTCTTTCTTGCGTTACCAGCAGATTTTGAGAATGAGAAAAGACTTGTCCCCAGTGATCTTGCCGCAGTACCACTAGATGCTCCTGTACGTGCCAGATTAGCCAGTGCCGTGGTCATCTGGATAATGTTCTGGCTGATGTATGGTGCTTTTGAGAGCGTCTCAAACAGGTATTTAAGGTTGTTTGCAAGCAAAGGTATATTATATACCGCCCGCCCACTTGCAACGCTTCCTAGCCTTCCTATGGACGTTACAAGGTCGGTCAGATTCTTGCTGTCAAACGACATAGAGCCGATCTGGTTCATCTGCCGGACAAAATTCTGTAATTGAGCAGAAATGCTCGGAAGATTTGCTGTTGCCTGCGTTGCGGTCTTTCCGCCCAGCTTCGCAATAGCTTTAATTGTGTTGGTCAGACCGGTTGGGTCAAACGTAAATGTTCCTACGCTGTTCATGCCCTGCACAAATTGAGCAAGCTGATCTTTTATGAGCACAAGGTTTTGTGCGCCCTGTGTAGCGTTCTTACCGCCCAATTTTGACAACGAATTAGCAACATTCACTATTCCGGTCATATCGGTGTTAAAACCGCCAGAAACGCTGTTTTTGAGCTGCGTCATAGAACCAGCTACTCTGGAAATCTGAGCAGAATCCACACTTGCTACTTTCCCCATAGCAGTTGTCAGTGTTGTTATATTTCTGGAATTGAGATTCTGTGACGCTCTGGTAATGCTATTAAGTCCAATAGCAACACCAGACATCTTGCCAACATTGATGCTCAGGCTTGATGCCAGTTTCACCATGCTTTGAGCAAGTGCATCCAGCTTATCAGAAGCAGTTTTCGCATCCGCTTCAATCTTAATCTGAAGATCATCAATCGTGGTTGCTGCCATTTATTTCACCTCCACCATTAGTTTTTAGATGGTTAGCGAACACCTAAAACGGTGTCCGGTTGCTCGTTATAAGCAAAAAAAGGGCAGTAAGCTTTGACACCTACTGCCCCATAAAATCAGACTAAAATTATGCCTGCACGATTGCCGCATCAAAACCGGCATTTTTCAGTTTACCTGCCATTGCCTGCGCATTTCCCTTTACCCCGTATGCGCCCACCTGCACCAGATAAAGAGCTTTTGGATTGCCAGTGGTAGTTTCCTCACCTGCATCTGCCTTTGCGGTTTCATAGGTCGCAGAGACCTTCTCACCGGTGATTCCGGAAACGATAGCGGATGCCATCTCATAGTAATTGTAGAGCTTCACATCGTCCTTATCGTCCACGAAGCAACACTCAACCAGCATTGCAGGCGCCTTGGTATTTTTCAGCACATACAGACTGGAATTTACCTTTACACCACGATTCCGGAAGCCTAATCTTGCAATAGCAGCACAGACTTTTTCAGCATAGCCTTTTGCTTTGCTGGCCGCAGAGTAGACCAGTACCTCGACTCCGGTTGTCTTACCATTGCCAGATTTATCATTCGCACCGGAATTGAAGTGGATGGATACATCCAGATCAACTTCATGAAGTCTGCATTTCTGCACGATTTTCTGTAATACGTCTTTCTGTCCCGTGCCATTATCCACGGTACAGTCATAGACCGTATGTCCCAGCTGTCGGAACTGACTGATTACCTCATCCTTTACTCTTCTGGCCTCGGTTGACTCATTGATAAGGCCAACAGCTCCGCAAGCTACTTTTCCTGCTGGGTTATGTCCGGCATGTACGTTAATTCTCATAATAATTTCCTCCTAATCAGGACTTTCTGGTAAACCTTGCTGCCGGAGAATATTGATTCGCTGCTTCATTTCATACACAGCACATTCCTCTCTCGACTCGGTGTTACCAGAAGTATTTTCTTTTTCGTCTTGAAGCATCGGTTTTTCAATGTATTTGGACTTCGGATGTTTTGAAAAATTATGTTCAATGGCTGTAGCCACGGCAGACAAGCCGTAGTTTCCTAACCATGCCCACATCTGTGCATCCTTCCTACGTTCCTGGATTGCATAGCCTTTCAGACAATATCCAAGTTTCGTGGGATTAAGGTGCTTGAACTCCTCTATTGAAATTCCGATGGAAAAAGCTACCGGGAAGTATTCTTCCCAGATTATTTTGTGCCAGTTGATTTCTGCTTGTGATCCTGCGGCACTTTTCTCGGCTTCTGATTCTCTGCCATCTGGTTCAGCATTTTGGTGATTCCGGACAGCTCGAAAAAACCGTCTTCCTCCATGCATTTACGCAGGTCTTCATACAGGTCTGCATAGCCGATTTTGTTCTCTTTCATATATGATTTCATCAGAGCTTTTGCTTCTGTCTCTGATACCGGATTATTCTCTATCAGACCGACAAAAAATCCGGTACGGCAGATGTGCGGAATATCAGATACCATATTGATTGTTCCGTTAATCATGTCTTTAGGCGTCGGATTTTCCATATCAGCCGCATCTTCCAGAAGTGCTGCACCGGAGACAATGCGGAACATCATAGACACAAAGTCTTTTCTTTCTGCCGCTTCAAAGCTAAACTCTAATTTGTAGTCGTTTCCATTAACTGTAATCTCTTTCATTTCTTTTCCCTTTCCATGAATCTGTTATAGGAAAGGGGGCAGTCCGTAGACCGCCCCACATTTCACCTTTACCACATATCAACTTCCGGCTCAGCCGTTTCGTCATCGTAGCCAGTCACCACGGCTTTTCTGCTTTTAGCAGACTGGCTTATGATTTTTTTGTCAGGGTAATAGCAGTCGGATAACCATTCTCATCCTCTGTCACCGCAACATCATAGTCATCCTCAATCCACTTCGGAACGGTCTGAACGGATACCGTAGCAGTACCAGTCAGATGATCGTCAGATGCCCTCACCGGGAAGCAAAACGCCTCCTGCCCAATGAATCCGCAAATACCTTCAGAACCTTTTCCGTCAGTACCGTACAGGATAATGAAGTCGAGCCTTTTTGCCCTCATTCTGCACCATTTCGTCTTTGTACTTCTTCTCAAAAGCACCTTCTACTTCCATGGAACCAGCAGAACGTCTGCTCATCTCCTGCGTCTCAACAAGGTCTTCCAGAGTGGAAGTGTCAACCATGTTCTGGGAACCGAACGGGGACGGGATTGATTTTGCTCTGATAAGCAGCTTATAGGTTCCTGCCCAGTAAGCACCTGCTACCGCGCTAGAACTCGGCTCCTTATAAGCAATTCTACTTTTTAAGCCTGTTGCCATAATTCTTACCTCCTAAAAATAAGTAAAAAAATAAGAGCATTGCTGCTCTTTATAATCTGTCGTTCCAATCGAATGTTCGTCTTGCCCGGAATGTAGCTGCCCACAGCTTATCTTCTTTCCGGCAATAAGGCATTCCGATTAACTGAAACGATAAATCCTTATAACGCTTTGCCACTTCGCTTGCTATGCTCATGGCTGTACTTCTGTCTTTGTTTGTAGTTACTTTGATCTGTGTGCTAAACAGCACGCTATTGATCTGCGTTTCCAGATCTGGATTCCGTTCTACTGGCTCTAATGCCTGTATAAGAATCGTTGGAAATGTAGGTGTGGTGCTCGACTGCTCATCACGAGTGATAAGTGCTTTTGGGTACTTCTCATGAAGTTGAGCATAGATTTTTGAAAACACATTGGTTTCAATATCAAACGCCCATTGGTTACCACTAGCCATTGCCAAACACCTCCTTTGCAATCTTTGAAATTTCCAGTATCAATTCCAGATCAGTCTCGTACATGAACGGTCTTGACGGCATACCTTTTGTCCAGTGCCATTCCCCGTCCCTGTAGTAAAACCAGCCGGATTCCCCATGCTCATTAACATCATATTTCCAACCGGATACAGATGCATTCGGGTGAGGATTATGCGAACCGGTAATACCAGTACCAAACTCAACATATTTCGCCCACGGGCAATCCGTGTAGACGATATAGGTGCTGCCATACTGTAAAACCATTCCAGGAGTCTTTTGTATGCTCGCCCACAGTTCGCCAGTATAAACTGCGTTGTTACTTTGAATTTTCATTTGAGCAATTTCTACACCGCGTTCTGCCAGACGCTCCGCAAACATCTGACACTTCACAATGATTTCTTTTTTGTACTTCAAAATCTCTTTTGATGCATCCCGGAATGATTTTTCTGACAATGATACTGAAATTGTTTTTGACATATCACTTCACAACTTTCTGGAGCAAAAACAGATCAACGGTCAGGCCCTCATCAGCAACTCCCTTAACCTCATAATCAGCTGTTGTGCTGTCCACGAGTCCAGAATCATCATAACCAACTTCCGACTTCTTCCAGACCACATCACCGGCTTTCAAAGGAAGGTATCCTTTATCGGTAACGATCTGTACATAAGTGCTACTGTCGTCAACTCCAAACTCTTTTACCAGAACTTCGCTCAACTTATTACTGATATTAGCGTAGAACTCTTTTGGTTCTGGAAAACCAACTTTCTCATCTGCAATCAGAGGGATTTTGTTTCCGTCACCATCCACGTACGTATTTGTATGTTTCCACTTCATCATCTTTCTCATAGATGGTGACTTTTTGACCGTGCTGCGAATACTTCATCAACTGCTTATTGATGTCAAGCATCTTTCTTTACCTGTTTGTAGACCTGATTTACTCCGGTGCTGGCCAGACCGCTCACAATACCAACTGCAATTGCTGTCATAATGTCACTTGCCGGAAACTCCGGGATAACATACATTCCAATTGCACCAAGGATTCCGCCGGACACTCCGACGATAACCGGAATAAGATTATCTTTAATGCTCGGAACAGTCTTAGCTCCCAATCCGATCAGATAGCAGATAACGATGATTGCCAAAGATGTTCCAATCTGTGTGATGTCCATAATCTATACCTCCTTATGCTCATTAAGACGCTCTTCCAAGCCGTCCAATCTGTGATGCGCCGACTTTACACTTTCCTCAACCTTGACGATTCTTCCATCATGGGAATTGATCTCTTTCCTCATTTCAGAAACCTCGTTTTTGATTTCGGTTGTGTTATTCGATATTGCATCCAGTTTCATGTTAATGCGTGTATTTTCTTTTACACGTTCCTCAATATCCTTTGTGTCTGTCCGCTTATCACTTTTCAGACCCATAAAGACGGAAAAACTCAGTGATAACACGCTTATAATGATTGCTGCCGATACTTGTATCGTCACATCATATACCGCCTTCCTACTATAATTTTGCGTGATGCCCTCCACCACCTAAAGCACGCCCCTGCTACCTTTTTCGTTGCTCCGCGAAAATGGTAACGCTCAATCTACTAAAGTGCTTTTACAAACGGATATACACCGGCAAAAAGATTTTCACGGTCTTTCCATGTTCTGCTCACACCATTTTCTGTGTAAGCAGCCATGTAAGCCTCGCCTGCCTGTGACTTGTCATACACAGCAAGATTAACTATGACTCCCTCATAATTCTTCATATCACTGTCAATCTGTTCCTGCGTATAACTGTTCGGATACATCCGTCTGCTTATTACTTCCTGCTGTGCCTGCTCAACCAACTGCTCAATTAGAGGATTGTCTTCCTCATGGTCAAACACAACAGAATCGTCCGCATCAATATGAAATTGTTTCAACCGGATTTTTACCTGCTCAACCATCGTGTATGCCATAAGGATATCCTCCTACAGATTAAACAGATTGATAAAATACTCTTTTAATTCGGCTCCAGTCATATCATCGGCAGACTCTACGCCGGTATTTCTTGCCATAGACCTCAAATCATCGACTTTCATTGTGTTGATTTCAGTTTTGGTATATGGCTTTTCAAAAGAAAGAGAGGCAGTGCCAACCGCCTCATCTACTTTTTCTTCAATCTCTTCCCCCGGAAGATACCATTTGCCTTTATATTTGACTTTATGATCGAAAACCATAAGTCCACCCCTCCCTAGTAACACTTGATAACATAGGTGCTGTCCATTCTCTCATAAGACGGGAGAACGATCTCGGATACAGTAGTCTTCGTATGTACCGGGTCACTGGTAACGGTAACTGCTACTGCTACACCAGTATTTACGATGGACACATCTGCTTCTCCACTTCCCATAAGTGTTCTCTCTTCTGGAGTGGTTCCGTACCAGGTATTACCAAGTGCGCCAGACGGAATAAGAGTTGCAAAACCATCCGGGTAGAATTTAGCTGCTGTTCCATCCTCTTTCTTGTACTGTTTGGAGTACACGATGATACTAATTCCAAGCTCACTGGAAAAGATCTCTTTTACACGATTGTCTGTCATAAATACATTGGCAGTAACGTTCTGAGCCAGAATTGCAGATTTGATCTTTGCATTCTGTTTCAGATAGTCCATGGTCTTTCTGGAAACAATCATGATAGAAGGTCTTTCACCAGTTTCTGCTTCTACAGCATCCAGTGCAACAGATACATCGTCCATCGGGTCAGAATTTGTAGTATCAGACCACTTGTCAGTATCAGTTGTCAGGCTTGCAAAATTCTTTGTCTTGTATGTGCTATTCGGGTCATAGTTGTAAGCATAGGTTACATCGTTCGCCTGAATAGAAATCTTCGGGGAACCGTCAGCCGGCGCAAGAAGTTGCATAATCATTCTTTCCGGAACGACATTGGCACCATCAACCAGTGTATTTGCATCATCGAAAATTCTGCTCAGAACATCTGCTGCATACGGGTCTGTGCTGTCTTTAACACGCATAATTTCCTGTTCGTCAGCTTCCTTAATAAGCATAGACTCACGGAAGAATGCCATTTCGGTTTCTGTAATTTCAAATCCCTCACGGCTTCTCAGAGTGGATACCGCATCAAAATTGGACGGTGCCAAAGAAACCGGAAGTCCCTTGGATGTCTTAATCCATTTCAGATCAAGACCCATTTTCTTTTTAGCCGGAAAGAGTCCAGCGCCAAGGTAAGCAATTTTGTTACTTGCTACTTCTGTCTGCACAAGTGCAATCGCTTTAGAATTATAAGCGTCTCTAATGTTCATTATTTCCTCACTTTCTACCGATAACTGTTTTCGGTCAGCGGTCGCAAATTTTTACGACCGGTTTTGCTTATTCAAATACAATCAGCGGTAATGCTGTTTTGACTCCTGATGCAATCGTAATTCCAGCATTTGCATTTGCATTTGCTTCGTTTACACACGCAAATGCTTTTACGATGGTTCCGTTGGGATTAGAATCGTACACATCATTAAGCAAAATACCTACGGCTGCCCCGTCAGAAGATGCTGCATTTACTTTTTTTCCAGTAGCGTCGATAGGGTTACCTGCTTTGCAGACATGATCCGTGAATGCAGTGGAATCAAGGGTGATTTCCTTGAAAAGCTCCCCTCCGAGACGTCTTTTCAGAATTTCTTTCTGAGTTGTTACAGTTGACTCTGTAAATTTCATTTTTTTAACCTCCTATATAGCTGTTTACAATGGACTCAGCGGCTTTATTCGTTCCAGCAAGGTTCTTACCAATAGCTTCTGCTGTCTTTTCCGCTTCTGTCTTTCCTTTATCACTGCCAGCGCCGCCGCCAGGAATATCCTGATTTTTGGCAATTTCCTGTTCTTTCGCCTGTGCTGCTGCGGTTTCTTTTTCGGACATAATCTTTCCAAGTTCTGCATAATCAAGACTTCCATCGTCTTTCACAATGGTTTTTGCCTGTTCAGCAGTGATTTTGAAATTGGTCATAGCTGCTTCTCTCTGATCTCTGATGGCATTAGACTTCTGCATGTCAGCAATAGTCTTATTTGCTGCTTCCAGAGCTTTGTTGGCTTTTTCAATTTCGGTCAACTGCCCAGCTTCCAGATCATCCAGTTTTTTCTGAAGATCATCTGCTTTTCCTGCTTTCTCCCTAAGAGCAGCAAGGTCTGCATTTGCTTTCTGAGTCGCTTTTTCCGTAATCAGCAATGATTTTTTCAATGTTTTCTTCGCTGATTCCCATAGCCACTAAATCTTCTCTTTTCATGATTACCTCCGATATGCTTTACGTTTTTTTACGGTGCAACGACACCGATAGCATTGTTGATTTTTACGCTCACAACTTTGCGAATTTTATAAAATAAAAACAGCCGCCGGTTACTCGGTGACTGTCTTATTTGTTGGATTTGAATTATTTAATTTTGCTACAATCTCTTGTGCTTTGCGCTCCTGCTCTTCCACATCATCTATGGTTTTCCACAGATTATCCAGATACGGTTTTGACAACATGAATGTCTTTTCTGCATCTCCCCACAAGCCAACGGTCTTAATAGCCACAATCGGGTGAATACCGCATTGTAAGAGCTGTAAGAGCGTCTGGGACTTGGTGTACATGTTATCCTGCGGACTGTGGTTGATCTGGACTTCAAAATCCCGGATAGACAATTTTAAATCGTTTCCGGATACCCGAAGAGTATTAAGAACAACTGTGGCAAGACGTTTTTCAGATGATTTTACAATTGGGTCTTTCAATTTTGCACGGGTTTTTGAGAAATCCCAGCCGTTACGTAATTCGACGGCTCCCTGCGTGTCTCCACCGGTGTTGCTTTGCTTCGTAGGAATTGCCAAAATGGATAATGCATTGTCCCAAAGATCATCTTTCGCCACCTGGCATTGTGTCTGGTTAAGCTCCTGTGTCATAATGTCGACATCTGACTTGTTATCTTTGTTGATGGACTTAACAACAAGAGCATGATTCATTTTCATTTTTTCAAACTGCTCTTCGTCCACATCGCAGTTCACAAACTTAATCCACGACTGAACGAACTGCTCAATGCCGTCCATTCTGTTAGACTGCATATTGTTAATTGCATCAAGCATGGAAATTACCAACTCAATGTCTGAAATTCGTTCGTGATTGTTCGGATACTCTACAATCGGGATTCCGCCATAGGTATGTAGTTTTGATTTAACCACATTGCTGTCAACAATCTTAAATGACATCGTTTCGGAAAATGCCAGTTTGTAGTATTTTCCGTCCTCATCCTTCAATTCTTGTACGGCAAGAACCGGTTCTTCCGTGCTTCTGTTATAGATAACAAAAGTATTCAGCGGACTAGGTGCTGTGATTCTGAACGGGATTTCCCCTTTTTTAATCTGGATAGCTTTGAAAGATGTGCCCGTAGCGGACTGCCATTCACCGGACTTAATGTCTTTTTCCTGCTTATTGGCATCCGTCATAAAATCATTTAACTCATCCACGGCATTATTGATTGCATCATCGTCTTTCCTGCTAATGAATTGAACTGGCTCGCCATATGTCTGTCCTACTTTGAACTGGACAATCTCATAAGCATGGTTTTCAAGGATTTTGTTTGTGATGTCCTCGTTGGAAACCTTTGTCCGGTAAAGTACCGGCTGATCTCCTTTGTAGTACCGCCAAAGGTATCTGATAGCTGTTTTATTGCCATAAAAAACACCAATGCACTGTCCAATTATTTTCACCACATTGTCAGCTGTGATTTGTTCAGCGTCCGTATATGCAATTTTCCGTCCGTAATTCCCTTTTACAAGGTCTTGAAAATACATTGTGTTTCTTACAAAATCCATGTTTTCACCTACATATAAGTAACCCCGGAAGAACAATTCATCTGCGGGATGTCTTTAATTTCTGTCTCTCCATTGTCTACGTAATAGACAACTCGTTTATTGCACTTCTTACACCTGCCGATCACCGGCATAGAAGAACGCCCGTCCCATGTAGCAACTTTCCGGCCACACCGGGGACAATATATCGTTTTTGGTTTGTATTCCATGTTTTTTCCTCATTTCTGCAAAAAAGAGAGCACTGCCGTTTCCAGCAATGCTCTCTCTTACCGATGGGAGAAAAGTTTCTTAAAACTTTACAATCATATTGTATACCACTTATTTTTTAAAGAAAATATACGTTTTTATGCTATTTTATGCGTTTTGGTGCAGTTAATCTCCCATGTACAGGTATCCAAACATTTTCTCAAACGTATCAATGGCATTATCGTAAATGAAAAACGTCTGACGCTTTGATTTCTTGATTTCGACGCTAATTACCTTAAAATCTTTGTCCAGCACAAACCGCTTTGCAAGCACATCGTACATATCCGTATCCGGGATCTTCTCAATCTGCCGGACAATCTCCTCTCTTTTCCGGGAAAGAGTCCGCACTTCTGACTCCATATCAGCAATTTTAGGTGCTCCGCTGCCAACAATGTCTTTTATGCCGGAAGTCTGAACACGTTCTCCGCAGGAGAATGACTGCATCCCGTATATACTCGCCCGTAGATTCTTGATTTCTTCAATTTTATTTGCAATCATACGGTCATATCTTTTGATCTGGCCAAGGTAATTTTTTGTCTCCATTACATCCTCCTAAACGGGTTTATTGCCGCTTCTGCTTTTGCCGGTGTTCCTGTTCTCATTTCGTTTTCAAACAATGAAATAGAATCAGGTGCGTCATCATGCTTAACTTTTCCGCTTCTCGTCATGGTCGTAAGTTCTTTCATAAACTTGTAATACTGGCTTTGCCTGTCCATTTTCTTAAAATCACGAAAATAATAATCACGAATAATGTTATCCCTTGCATTTTCCATTCTCGTTATTTTGTTCGCACAATTAAACTTGAATCTTGCGCTGCATCTGCCGCCCCGTTCTTTCACAATGTCCATTACATCTCGCCCGAAATATTCACCAGCACTATTACTTTCAAATGTTACCGTTTTAACGTTATGCTTAATAAGCATATTTGCACATTCCGGTTTCGTGAACTGTGTTCCAGAATTGTCAAATACTACATCCACAATATATACCTCATTGCCATATATGTAGCCAATCGGCATTGAGCAACTATCGTCTCCTTTGTCTGCGCTATCACATGCTGCCATGATTGCATCCGGCTCTCTATCTACTGGAAGTTCTTCAAAATAATTCAGTTCATTCTCCGCAAACATTCGTCCTTTTGCTTCAAATGGCTCCTGCTGGAACTCCGCAGCCCAGGTTTCTTCAGATACCAGTTTTCGCTCTTTTCGATAATAATCAGTTGTGAATATTTTCCGTAGTCCTTTTTTATCCTTACGGTAAATTTCCCAGTTGCTTTCGTCCGTTATTGGGTCGAGGGCTGGAATTGCAACTTCTCTCCATCTCCATCCAAGTTCGTCGGCCTTATTTTGAAGTGCTGTAATTGGGTCATACAAGCTGTATTTTGTACCCTGAATAATAATAGGCGTACCCTCTAACCTACGTCCCAGGACGTCATCTGTAACCTTTTCGCAGAGAAACTCTAATCTATCTCTGTTTCTTGCTTCCTCATGATTTTTTACACAGTCATCAATGTAGACAAGAACATTTGCTTCTGTACATCCTACGATTGCTCCGTCAATAGGTCGGCAGGTAAATGTCGGAAAAATATTTTTGCTTTTAAGGTCTATTGAAAGATTCTCCGCACTCTTGTATCCATCCTTGCTGATTTTTGTTGCTTCAGGAAAAACACTTAAAAACCTTTTGTATGTGCTTTCTGTCTCAAAACCTTGTAAAAGTCCACCATAAAACCTCTTTACTAGTCCTTCTCCTTTTCCAACGCCAAAAATACTCCCGTCCGGATCTCTCCCCCCCATCATCTGCGCCAGTTTTAGTCCTCCGGTGGTTTTTCCTGTACGTTTCGGCTGCGAAACAGAAAGAAAATCTAGTTTTCCGTCATAAATTTCCTGATATGCTCCTACTACCGGTTTCAAGACTTCTCTTCTGGGGAAATAAAATCTCTTCCATGGATCTTTTTCATCTATTTCGATGTAATAGAAAAAACTATCGACCAAATAGGCAGATTCATACATTAAAACGTCATAAAATTGCTGAAGCACTTTGTATGTCGTATCATGTTCACTTGCATAAACCTCTAAATTTGCAATTCCTTTACCTGTATGTTCTTTAACAAATTGAGCTATAAGCCGTTTTGCCCTTTCTGATACTTTTAACCCATAATCAATATCATGTTCTGTTCTTAATGCTACAGCTACAGCTTGTATGTATGCGTCAATAACCTGTTCATCTGTCCCTTTTCTCTCTATGTAATTCTCATATCCGTTAACTGTGGAAATAAGGCTTTGACTAGCCAATAGAAAAGCACCTCCACTTTCAAAAAGCAAAGGTGCTTGTAAGACCTCTGCCTATAATTTTTCTAGGTTAGCGGCTGAATCAATATTCAGTCGGAGTTTTTAATCACATTTTCATTTTTGCGGGAAATAAAAAAATCTCCATCCCATTTGCATTTTGCGTTCATTGCACCATTCAAGGTAGCAATAATCTTTTTCAGATTTACTCATGTTTTTGCTATATTCATCCCAAGCAATCTGATTCTCTTTTAGTCTTTTTTCGGTAATAATTTTATCGGCGATCAGGTACAAAGTCAGAAATAAAATTCCAACTAATGATAGAAAAAAAACTCGCATTACCATCCCTCCCAATTTTCGCATGAATCATCTAAACACCTGAAACCACCGCAGTAATCAGAATCCGCATTGCAACATTCTCCGTCACGATTTATGTAATGCCTGCATGTTGAGCAATACTCTGGTTTATCATCCAAAGCCCGACAGTCAACTTCCTCATTTGGTTCACCTATCCGTTCCCCAAGCTCTCGCCTCATGTCTTTTTCTATGCTCTCAATTACTTCTGCCATGCTCTTTTTCTTCACCTACAATTATGTTTCCTAAAACAAGAAGGAACAAATAAAACATTCCACTGCCAGCAAAAGCCGAATAGATTCGACCGGCAAATTCTCCAAACCAATACCAAACTAAAATCGAAGCAAAAAGCCAATTCGGAATAAAAAATGCCATTACGCAAATTGTTTTAAATGCTATCATTGCTTTTTTCATTGATCTTCCACCAACTTTCTGCCACAGATAGGGCAATAATTTACTTCCGCTATTCCAGGACACCCACTATCTCCTGTGTCAATATACAAGTAAATTTTACCTCCATCATAAAAAACAAAATCTTCACCTTTACATAAGGCATCAGAATATGCTTCTTTAAGTCTTACAACATTTTTGCAAAGCTCACACATTTTTATCCTCTACAATCGTCCATTTATGGAACTGTTTAATTCTGTTTTCATCCAAAAAAACAGGTTCTGTCTCTGAGCTTCCAAGGTAAACTCTGTACTCTTTCCCGTCCATTTTCAAAATTCCAAAACCAGTTTCATCAATCGCACAAGAAAGCATAGGCTGTATCGCAGTTAAGTCTCCTACAACTTCATAGACAAATCCGTCTTTTTCAACTATGTGCAGTTGCTCAAATTCGCTCAAATCATAGTTGTCCATGATATAATCCATGACATCAGCCATTTTTTTCCAAAGAACTTTATCATCTTTCATTTTTGGATGAAGAGTGAGAAAGTATCTTGTTGTTTTTTCTTTTTTGTCGTAGCAATGTTTTGGGAAAAAGCAGTTAAACAATGTGATTATTTTATTATTTTCATGCCCTGTTTTCATAATCAAACCCTCGTAAAAATATCCAGATCGTAATTATCCCGGATATGGTCAACAACTTCGCCAAGTTTTTCTTTCACAAATTGATCCCGTGCGATTTCCGGGTGAGCGTAAAATGTGCAGCTCCCCGGCTTGCCATCTTGCTGATACTTCCGGTAATCAAGTACCATGGTAAACAGCGGAATCTGTGTCAGGTTTTTCGTTCTATGCCGAAGCCACATGTTAAAAATCTTTCTTTTCATTCCTCTACCTCATTTTTATGCTCCCATAAACCGCCGACTATTTTCAGGGAGCGCTGGCATTCCGCTTCATGCCTTACCTCGGATGTACGTTGTTCTCGCAGTCCTCCGCCTCTACTACATTCCTCTGCGCATTCGATTTTTAAGTCAAAATCGTTGCCAAAACTCAGGTTCGCTTGGGTTTAATAGGTCATCGGCGTACCTTGTAACCTTATGACCTCATCCTACGGTGGGGTATCGAACCCCACTATCCCCGGATGCTTGTCCGTGGCATTTCCAGTTATGCTATCGTAGGCATCGTTGCAACAATGGTCTTTAGCGTGACTTACGCAAGCTCTCCAATTTTAAGTCCTGTCGGCTTTCCCAGACTGTTTCAGTCATATCTGACCGAAGCGCAGTGTGCAGGACTCGAACCTGCAAAGCGGATGTTCCGCCTGACCGGTTAGCAACCGGCTCCAATACCATTATGGGAACACTGCATCTTGATGGTGCGATTTCTTAAACAACCCATCCATTACGTCTGTCTACCACGCACCTGCCAAACAGTGTTTTTAGGGAGTTGAGTGAAATGGGGAAGAGAGGAATTGAACCTCCATTGTTTACCACATGGGAACGAATTTACAGTCCGCTGCAACACCGCCAATCGTTGCCGCTTCCCCAGAATTGCATATGTCAGCTCCATGACATTTTAGGTGATAT
>CYGL01000354.1_pt1 | contig 19752 bp, 31 predicted proteins | sample 485531 | NCBI WGS metagenome assembly CYGL01 (sample SAMEA3497897, study PRJEB9818) | human gut metagenome | reverse complement strand
ACGGTCATACTGTAGTACTTAGAAGTCGTATTCATTGACTTTACAAGTACACGAGTAGTTCCAAGCTGTCGTGCCACCATAGAAGTTGCACGCTCCAAGTTGTTAATGTTACCGATGATAGGTACATCAAGTTCAACTTGGTTGTTGTCTTTGTCGTACATTAGGACATTGCAAAGTGTCTCATATACACGAACTCGTATTTGATTTGCACACACGTACTTGTAACAAAATACACATTACCATAACAGTACCTACTTCCACAGAAATTTCATAATTCAAATCGTCGCAACTACAACTAGTAAAAGCTGCTACAATTAAAACGTGGCGCGTCGCAATAACATGTCTAGTCAATGAAAGGAGAGAAGATGCAAGAAAATCACCGTATTGGACGTCGTGTATATGAGACACTTTGCAATGTCCTAATGTACGACAAAGACAACAACCAAGTTGAACTTGATGTACCTATCATCGGTAACATTAACAACTTGGAGCGTGCAACTTCTATGGTGGCACGACAGCTTGGAACTACTCGTGTACTTGTAAAGTCAATGAATACGACTTCTAAGTACTACAGTATGACCGTTTCAGATTTCATCAAACACGCCGATTGCGTAACTGACTAACTTTAAGGAGACAACTTATGTCTAACGAAATCGTTAACGTTGAGAATACTAACGCACTTGCCGACACCAATACTGTAGAGCTGAACATTCCCAATGGTTACATCTGCACTGTGGACCGTACTACCCGTGAGGGCACCATCAAGGTTGCCAATGCGCTTTCCGATGCTGTTTCTCTTAAAGAGATTGGAAACAAGCACTTCAAGCTCATGGATGTTATCACCACTCCTGGTATTCGCAGCCGTACCGGTGAGATTTGCACTAACACGTATCTGATTGACGTCGATGATAATATGTACATGACCCAGTCTGATGGTATCAAGCGTTCCGCACAGCAGATTGTCGGTCTGTTCAACGGTGACTTTGGTGAGGACGGTATCGAGGTTTCAGTTGTCGAGAAGAAACTTGACAACGATAACACGCTCAAAACCCTTCACTTCTATGCATAACCTGTAGTACAATTTTTAATGAAGGCGTGAAACTAGCTGGTGGGTTTTACGCCTTCATTTATTTTAAGGAGAGTTCTAATGTCTGATTCTATTTCTAATTGTGTTCCGCATGACGCAACAGATTCTGCTATTAGTCTAGATACGCAGTACATGTACAGTAAAGATGGCGTAGAGCTAAGAGTACTTGAGTTTGGGTACTCTAAAGAGTTTGGATGGCGTGTTTATGCTTCAGACGATGATACCAATGTCACTAGCTACAAGCCTTTTGAGTTGTACGCTAACTGTCCTCTAAAATCGAATGTACAACGTGCTATCGATGATTTAAGCGATATAAAGTACAAACTAGGTAAACTTACGTTTTACTTAGCTGATGAACAAGATATATACGACGCTTTGCGCGATTACGCGTTTGATAATTTAAACCTTAATAAAGGCAATGTTATCGGATGGGATGCAAGCAGTGTATTACGTCTAATTTTTTTCACATGTTAGAGGTGATCTGGTCGACATTATCAATAAATTGAACGAAGCCGAGGATAACTAACATGGGCACTTTCTTTTCTACTTTTATTCCTTATGACGCAACTGGTCAAGCTGTTAAGCTTGATACCGAGTACATGTATATGGACGATGGGTTAAAGCTGGAAGTAATTCGCTTTGAGTATTACAAGTGTGACGATGCCGATTATAACTGGTTTATTTTAGCTCAAATTTACGATTCCAATGAGATTAAGGCAGACCGATACAAAGTTAGCGATTTGTATATTGAACGCCCTTCCAATGCGTATGTACAAAACGCAATCAATGATTTGTATAAATTAAAGGACAAACTATTTGAACTTTATTTCAACCTAATTTATGGGCAGGTAAAGCGAAATGAATTATGTGAAATGATTAACCAATTAGAACTTGATTTACAAGACATCATAAACAAGCTGGAAAACCACGATGCCGAGTAAAAAAGGGAACCGCAGCATACATAGGTCGCCTGTCCCGAGTCAAGGGTAAGCGTACTATCACAAGGCTCGCTAAAAATACTCAAAAGACCCCGCACAGCTCCGCAGGTCAAAAACTAGTGGCAAAAAGCCACATCGGAGCAAAATCAAGAAAGCGATTCAGGAAACTTACACAGGCAGGAAATCGTTAAACAGGAAAGCAGTTGCAAGCTGTCAGAATCGCATCAGCCAATATCGAATCTTTGGTAGCGGGTTCAAAGATTGCAACAGGCAAGTACGGTGCAGCCAACCTATCGACACAGTTTCAGCTCAACTTGGCAACTAAGCGGTACAAGGGTGCTGATGCTGCTTTGGAACAGGCTTCCAACCCGTCCATATATTCGCGCGAGGAAGTAAAGACCTTTTACCGAGTGACACAGCGCATCTGGCAGAATCAAGACGGAACGCCAACGGATACGGCGCAGATTAACAAGCGCATCATGAAGTATTTCCGAACCGCTTCTCTTGAGACTGCCTTTGAACGTGCAATGTCGCAACCTTCCGTCAGGCACGCTTTGGAAATCGCAGAAGGCAAGATAGACCAGAATGCGAATCTTACCGAAGAGCAGCGTAGGTTCTATGAACGAGCTGAATCAGCTGACAATGAGCAGGAAACGCAGCGCAGTCCCGATTATCTTGTTTACGTTGTTCAATTCGACCCTAATAAAGATTGGAGGGAACAGGTCAAATGACGAGGGTGAAAAGGGTCAAGTATGCAATCTGCTCGGTTTACGATACCGAGACTTGCAATGTAGGCGAGGGAAACCAGACACGCGCCTATCCGATTCTTTTCATCGACAACGACATAAGGGACAAGGAATTATACAACTACGAACCTGTTATAGACGATAAGGTTTCGTTCTACAGATACGAGAACGAGTACATAACTCGTCTACAGGAATACATTGAATGGGGTCAATTCTTCAAGGTAGTCCCAATCGTTTGCGCCTACAATCTGATGTTCGATTTGCAACCGCTCATGGAAACGCTCAACAGTATGTATCAGATAACCGCAAACGCGCAATCTTCAACTAACGTGTACACGCTCGATTTGGTGGACGAGGAAACAGGTAACACGGTTTTAAGGTTCTGGGATACGTTCCATCTTGAAATGCGAGGGCTAGCCGCTATGGGCGATACGTGCGGACTTTCCAAAGCCAAGGGCGATTGGGACTACAGCTTGACGAGAACCCCCGAAACTCCGTTAACGGAACTTGAACTCTACTATGCAGCACGAGACGTACAGGTTATTCCAGCATATCTAAAGTATCTGCTTCACGCTAACGAGTGGATGAAACAAGACATGCTGGGAAACAGGGTTCTAACCAAGACTTCAATCGTGCGTCAGATGGCAAAACACGAAATTGCACCTTTGAAGATTGACAAGAAGAACGGTAAGAAACTAACGCTTGAAAAAGCCTTCATGAGCCTGTGTATACAGGAATTACCGAAAACGTTTCAACAATACGCACTTAGAAAGGGATGTTTTAGAGGTGGCTTCACCTTCACCGCAGCTGCAACCGCAAATGTTGTCGTCAGTAATGTCGCTAGTCTCGATGTAACTTCGATGCACCACACGTTTATCAACGGTAGATATGCACCGCTTGGGTTCAAAGAGTGTCTGCCAGACGCGCTTGAAATAGGGTATCAAGAAATAGTAAACAAGACGATAGATGATATTCTGAACAACTATCACAAGCCTTTTGAGCACGCTATGCACGTGCTTATCAGATTCAAGAATATACGTATCAGAAAAGATACTTGTTTTGATAGATGGGGTATTGCCTTGGAATCATCTGCAAAGTTCAAACGCTATCTGCAACCGGGTCTGGACATCGGTTGCGACCCTAGAAATGTAACGCAGGAGAATATCATCAGGGAATACGGTTTTTTGGACAGGTACGTTAACGCAGATTTTGCCTTCGGAAAGCTGTACAGTGCAGACGAGGTCGTTATGCACCTAACTGAGATTGAGCTATGGTGTTTGACACAGGTTTATGAATGGGATGCGCATGAGATTATCTACGGCGAGCAGACTATTAGCTGGAAGATTCCACCAGACTACGTAACACTACAATCGAACATCCTATACGAGATGAAAAATGATGCCAAGTTCATCAACAACCATTACACGCAAGGTAAGCCATACGATTATAGGATTCCTTCCACTATTCCAGACGGCATTGCCGAATCGCTTAAAAACGGAACCTGTTCAAATCAGTTCTTCGATGCGTGGTATGTATCGACAGTCAAAGGAGAGTTCAACGGAATCTACGGAACCATGGCTCAGGACATATATAAACCGTCTTATAAATGCGAGAACGGCGAACTGATGATTGACGAGTCTACCGAAACGTGTGTGGATAACTGGGAAGAGCGTCAACCCAAGACTTGCAATGTCCTCTACAACTACGGTATGAGAATCGTTGCAGGCTCGCGTATGCACTTGGTAATAGCAATGGAGCTTCTATACTCGTATTTCGGAGACAGGGTACGAATCACGGGTGGCGATACCGATTCAATGAAGGTCGCTTGCGATAAGGATGTAACGGACGATGAACTCATGAAGGCATTGGAGCCTATCGCCATCGCATCAAAGAACGCAATCGACACGTGCATGAAACGTCTGCGTATGCAACGCCCTGAAATGGCATCCAACTTGACTGGTATCGGTTCTTTCGACATCGAGGGCGCTGGTTCTGGTGACAGGTGGCAATACCATATGGAAGGTTGGAACAAGGCGCGAGTTTCATACGCAGACGGACATTCACATATCACATGCGCAGGGCTGTCACGACCAGAAGGTGCATATACGATTGAGGATTTCATAGACGAGTTGGTTGAAGTTGGGAACGACATCGAGGAGGTGTTTCAAAATGTTCTCGGGTACAATATCTACGTTTCTAACAAAATTGCGCACGCTTTGGAAGGACATAAACCGAAGGCGACGGACGTGTACGAATCGGACGTTACCGACTACCTATCTAACGTTAGTCACGTACGATGCCATGAATCGCAAGCATTATACCCAGTTGGAAGGATACTCGGAGAAACAAGCAAACCGAGCAATGCGCAAACGGTATCGTATCTTCATAGAAAGTATAGTAGGGAAGTCAATACGGCTTTAAGGTATCTATACAGGACTAAGGAGGGCGCTTGCATCAAGGAACGCAATGAATACGGTATGGTGACCATCATGAGAGGCGTGGAGTATGGCAAAGATTAAAGTTACCATTGACAGGACTTGCGGTTCATATAAGAAACAGGACGAGTATGTATATCCTTATTAGGAGTATTCTTCGCTTTGTGATTTTATTAAGCATATATTCTGTGGAGGAAGCTTTGATAGAATCACTATTGAGAAAGGACAAATAACATGCCACGTACGAGTAGCAACAAGTTAGTACACGTTGACATTCTGGACGATGACGGCTGCATAATTGGAATTGCGCACGCTTACGGATGTGCAAACAATAACAAGTTCGTTGACTTGCTGAAGGAACTGAATGAGCTTACCGAGTATGACGGCGATGTATGCTATTTCAATCTTGACGATTTAGAGGACTAATATGGTAGAGTTACCGAAGGATGCAACTGGACTTGTTATTCCATTTGATATTGATGTCCTATACGACTTCTTTGGAAATAAAGCAGAAATCAAGAGCATCGAATACAGAAAGCAATGTAGTAGCTGGTTCGTTGTAAGCGCAAATGGCGATGCTCTATATGCCAAGTTTCTATACATTGAAAACCCACTGTTAAAAGACAGTTGGGAGAAGCTGGAGAAGGACTTGGATAGGTGTATCGAAAAGAGTGACTTTTGCATGTATTACACAGATGGTGAAACCTGTAATAAATGCCCCATCAATAACCTTGAACCAAAAAGATGTTCGGGTGCAGTTTTCGAGAATATAAAGATGCGCATCCGCAATCTGAAGGGAGAAACCCATGACTGTTAAATGGTACGTAAAGAAGTCAATCTACGGTGACGAACGCAAGATAGCCGAAGCGTGGTGCAAGTTCCGCAACAAGTGCGCGAAAGACCAAGACTACGTATACCGCCTGTACTCGGTAATGAAGCACTGCCCCAAAGAGATAACCAAGGTTCTCGATTCCTATTTGTACATGGAGAAGGAAGTTTAAATTGGCTGATTTCTACGATTGGGACAAGACCCTGTCGTATGACGCCGATGTGACTATGGTAATCGGAGCGCGTGGACTTGGCAAGACCTATGGTCTGCGCGCTCGTTTTATCAGGGATTGGATTAGGGACGGTTCCAGATTCGTGGAGGTGTGCCGATTCAAGAACGAGCTATCAGGTGTTTCAGACGGTTATTTCAACAGGGTTCAGAAAGAGTTCCCAAACTATCTTTTCAGAACGGATGCCAAATATGCCTACATTTCCGAGAAGAAGGACAAGAACGATAAGGACAAGCAGGTTTGGCATATCATAGGTTATTACTGCGCATTGTCAGATTCGCAGGCGCTAAAGAAGCGTACCTACGATAAGGTAAGACGTATCGTACTTGACGAGGCTGTAATCGAGCGTTCTGATAGGTATCACACATATCTACAGAACGAGTACACGAAACTGGCTAACCTAGTAGATACAGTTTCGCGTGAGCGAGCAGATACCAAATCGCTGCGACCTAGAGTGTACCTACTAGGTAACGCCTGCGACATCGCAAACCCGTACTTCGCGGCGGCTAGGGTATCGACCAAGCTGAAGTTCGGGTACTCGTGGCACAAGAACAAGACGTTCTTGCTGCACTATGTAGAGAGTGCCGAATACGGTCAGGAGAAGTTGAGCGGAACGGTTGCGGGTAGAATGAAGATGGCAACGGCAGAAGCCGATGTCGCGGCTGGAAACGAGTTCTACATAACCAATTCCGAGTTCGTTTCCACAGAAACCCAAACGTGCAAAGTACATGTTCGGAATAACTGTCAACGGAAAGATGTTCGGTGTTTGGGTCGATATGCATGAGGGACTTTACCACATAACGAACAAGGTTCCCAATAGGCGCGACAAACCAGTGTACGCATTGACGGCATCCGATTCGAGTATCAACTACGTTCAGGCCAGACGCGCGGAACCCGTTATGAAATCATTCTCCGAGATGTGGTATCTGGGATTGGTTCGATACGAGGACGTGCAGGTAAAGACGGACTTCGCCGAGGTTCTGGCGCTGTTCGGGATTAGGTGATGTATTATGGTTATTATTATGCGTTGCCATAGTATTTGCACGGTTGTTATTCTTATGTCTGTGATACACTTCTATATCGTAGGTTGTTGCCGTCAACTCGGGTGAGTAGTTGGGCGCGGTGAAACACGTTGGGTCGTGCGCTCCCGCTTCGCATTTACTCGTGCGATTTCAACTTGATTGTCGGACTGGCTACCTATATAATGTTTGACCGTGGGGAACCGCCAAAGGCGGGAAACCCCACGGTCTTTTTGTTTCGAGCTATAAGGAGAACAGAGATGCCGAACCAGCAGCCAGACGGAGAACCCAAGCAGGAACCGAAACAGGAGCCTAAACAGCAACCGAATCAGCAACCGAACACGGGCGCGGGAGAGTCCAACCCTGACGATGGTGCCGTGCAGCCCGACTACGGTATGATTCTGGAAATGATTAAGGACGTGCAGTCGAACCAGGCCGCAATCATGGGCAAGCTGAAGTCGCTTTCCGATGCGCAGTCCATTCTTGTAGATTCGGGTGCAGTCGTGCATGAGGGAAACGAACCGCAGAGCGGCGTGCAGACGAACTTCTCCAATGACGGTTTCATTTCGCTCGACAAGATGGACCTGTCTATCTAGCAACGTACCAAGGAGGTAATGAAGATGGCAACAGACAACGTTACCATTCTCGACAACATCTGGCTAAACGCCACCAACGACTACCAGCAGCGAATCCCGCAGGCTACACAGCAGGGTATCAGCGCAACCATGAACGCGCTGTTCGACCCCATGAACCGTCAGTACTACAATCAGTTCGTGGACTCCCTTATCATGCGCATCGGACTGACCTACGTACATCAGCAGATTTTCAACAACCCGCTGGGTGCCTTCAAGAAGGCTACGATGCGATACGGCAGCACGGTACAGGAAATGGCCGTCAAGTGGATTAAGGGTCACAGCTATATCGACGATGCGGAGGACGTGTTCAAACTCCACCGTCCCGACGCGGCAGTGTGGTACCATTCCATGAACCGTCAAGACCAGTACCCGATTTCCGTCGTTCGACCAGAGTTGAACACATCGTTCACATCTTCGGAGAACGGATTGAATCAGTTCGTGGCGTCTATCCTCCGCTCACCTCGAAACGCGGACGAGTACGACGAGTACCGAATCATGCTACAGCTGTTCGCCTTCTATGAGAAGAAGTTCGGCTTCTACAAGCATCATCTCTCTGGTGCCCCGAGCGACGAGGCAACGGGCAAGGAGTTCCTTAAGGCCGTTCGCACCTACGTGGTGCAAGCTCCGATTCCCGAACACCATCTACAACGGCGTTCGTCTACCCGAACTCCCCGTGTTCGCAATGCCGAACGAACTGGTTCTGTTCACCACTCCAGAGATTAACGCATCCGTCGACGTTGACACGCTTGCTGTCCTGTTCAATCTGGAGCGAGCCGACATTCAGGTTCGCAAGGTAATCGTGGACGAGTTCCCCATTCCGAACGCTGTCGCGCTGCTCACTACCGAGGACTTCTTCCAGTGCCGTGACATGCTGTACGAAACCGACAGCATGTACAACGGCAAGACCATGAGCAACAACTACTGGCTCCAGCATTGGGGTATCTACTCGGTATCCCCGTTCGTTCCCGCAATCCTGTTCACCACCGATGCAGGTACCGGCACGAATACCGTTACCCAGAAGGTGACCTCGCTCACGCTCACAGCCGAGAAGGAGAACGCCAGCGCAGGTGACATCGTGCAGCTGACCCCGAAGCTGGTCGGTACGCTCACGCCATCGAATGCCAACGTCAAGGTGGCTCCCGATGCATGCACGTACACGCTGAGCGGACTCGTCTCCATGGGCGGCGCAGAACTCCAGCTCCCGTCAACCACGTATGTCGATACCAATGCCCGACTGCACCTCGGTAAGTCGCTGAAGGAGGGCAACGTGGTCAAAATCAAGGCCTCTTCCACGTACGTCAACCCGTCTGGCACCACTACCGATCTTATCGCCACGGCTACCGTCACAATCCAGTAGTTGCGTATCCGGCAGCGCAACGTTACAATATAGAGGGCACCGCGCATCGTCTCCTGTGCGCGATGCCCTCTCCGCTTTATATGAAACGAGGTGCATATATGGAGTTTCCGCATATGTGCGATACCGCATACCCGAATCTCGGCAACGTGGACGTGTATGCGTACCGTAACGAGTTCGACTACACGCGATGGGAACCGAACACCAAACTGTATCTCACCAACGTGCTGTGGAACGGCGATTTCGAGGATTGCGTGAAGTTCGCATCAGATTCCGAGCGCGACCGATGGTTCGATGAACACGTCACAGAGACGGTCGCAAAAGACCCGGCATCGTCCATGATTCTCAAGACCAACGCCACGGTTGTAAACGGAACCGTCAAGGTACCCCGTGCCGTTCGACCGCGCTGCGCAGTACAACTACCTTGTCGTTGACGTACCGATTATCACGTCAGCGGGACAGCCTTTGAACTATGAGACTGCCAACGGGTACAGGCGCTGGCATTTCTTCATCAACGACATCGCATACTCCGCGCCATCCACGACAGTTCTGACGCTCGCGCTAGATGTCTGGACGCAGTACATCAACACGGTCGGCTTCAACTACTTCCTGCTGGAGCGCGGGCACGCCCCCGTGCATGGGAGCGATACGGATGAATACCTGTCGAACCCCATGGACAACTGCGAGTACCTGCTAGCGCCAGATGTCGATTTCGGCGGCGATACCGTGTCGCGCGGCGGCGAGTTCATCCCGTTCGGCAATGGAGAGAAGTACGTCTGCTTCGCGAGCACGTGCGAGCCTTCGCAGTTCGCATCAATCGGCAGCGTCGTAAACGATTCGCAGTACACGTTCTCCGACCCTACCTTCTCCGATTCAACGGCTAACCCCGATGCGACGAACCGCTGGGGACGGCAGTTCGAGGTCAGAGGATACGGCTTCGGTACCGGCAAGTCGTATGCTAACGTGTCCACTCCCGTGGGAAACGGCATCGCGTCAAACGGTCGCATCCCCACCGCTACCACCGTGTACGCTATCACTGCAACCGAAGCGAATGAGTTTGTCGGCGATGTGCTTGCCACCTCACCGTCATTCCTCAACACGGTGCAGGCGTGCTTCATGGTTGCAAAGGAGCTTATCACGCTCGGGACGCCGCATACGCTGGCTAACCATACCGTGTACGAATGTCAGGGCAGCGATTCGGAACTCGGTTCCGTCACGCTGACCAAGGACATGTTCGGTATCCCCGAGCGCTACCAGCGTTTCGCCAAGCTGTACACGTTCCCTTACTCTGAACTTGAGATTACCGACAATGACGGCAAGACAGCTAGCGTGCGTGTGGAATCTACAGGTTCGATTAAGGCACACGGCATCGTGTCGCTTGCATACCCGTACCTTAACATGCGCATGTTCCTAACTGGAATCGGCGGCAGCGGTTCAAATTCCTACCAGTGGCAGGACATGCGCGGCTCTCACGACATGGAAATCGCCAACGGAGATTGGTACCGATTCTGCTACGACATGGGGATCCCGATGTATGCCCTATACATGGACGGGCGAACCAGCTGGGAACTAGGTAACTACAACAGGCAGTATTCAAACGCGCGCAACTCGGCTATCGTAAACTACCATAATTCGGTGCGCGAAGCGAACAACGCGATGCACGACGCGCAGGACACGGCGCGGAACAACCGTGACAACTCGGTCGCATCCGCCAATACGGGATTGAGTAACGACACGAATAGCGCTAACACGGCACAGGTCAACGCGAACAACGACGCGGACACGATGAACTCGAACCACGCGAACTCGCGTGCCTGCGCGACTGATATCACGGCTACGAACAACTCGGCGGCAAATGCGAACACGGCTTCACATAACGCCCAGATTGCTTCAACCACGTCATCCAACAATTCGCTGAACTACACCCACGCCGTCGCCGCCAATGCGTTTACCTTGGCAACGACCAAGGAGGAGAACGAGACTTCCGTGGCATGCGCAGGCGGCAATGCCGTGGCACAGGGCGCAGGCGCCGTCGGCGATATCGCGGCGGCGGCGCTCACGGGAGCCGCGACGGCGGGACCCCGCAGGCGCGCTCGCTGGAGCTTTCATGGGTGCGCTGCAATCTGCGGGAACGCTTGTCGGCGCGGCGGTCACGACTTCCAATGCGGCAATGACCGCGCAGTGCAACAGCGCGGTGGCGGGGCTGCAGGCGCATTACAATTCCAGCACGCAGCAGGCATCGACGCTGACGAACCTGAACAACTCGTCATATGCGACAACCGAGAACACGGCAGTCAACCAGCACAACGTCAACGCAGCCGCATCGAACACGGCGAGAAGCAACGCCTGCGACAGCGCCAACACGGCGAACAGCGTGGGCAACATCAGGACGAACGCCAAGAACGTGCGCGACACCGCCGTGACCAATGCGACCAACTCGCGCAACACGTCGGTCGCAAATGCCGAGCGCATTAAGGCTAACGCCTATTCGGTATCCGATTGGAGCAACCGAACCGCTATCTCCAACGCGCAGGACGTGCTGCGCAACACGCAGAACCAGTTCAAGGCGGTATCGAATGACGCGAAGAACATGGCTCCCGTGCGCCTTTGCCCTGACGGCGGCAATTCTGCACCTGACTATATGCGCACGCGCGGTGTGCAAATCAAGGTGCGTACGCAATCCAAGGGGTCTATACGAGCTGCGGGTGACGAGTTCACGCGCTACGGATACAACCTTAATCAGATTTGGGATGTGTCCAATCTTTGCCTTATGAAGCACTTCACGTATTGGAAGGCATCCGATTTGTGGGTGTACGACAAGGGCGAGTCGAGCGACTTCGCACAGCAGTCGATAGGCAACATCTTCAGGAACGGCGTAACGGGTCTGGAGCAATCCAGACGAGATCGGAAGGGTGAACCCGTATGACAACTGAAGCTAACGATACTGTTACCGAGGAAACCCCGAGGGACAGGGAGATTTCCGAACTTCTGCGACTCGATACCTATCAGGGCATGACGGATGGCGAGATACAGAAGGTAATCGACTGGTATGTCAACAAGGCGCACAACGACGAGCAGGTAAACGCATATCGGTCAGGCATCGCAGGCGATGGCGGAATCGCATGAGCAGGCCGTGGCGAATATGCTTTCATCTTCAGAATCTGTGCTAAAATCAATCATAGCGAGCGCGACCGACTACCAAGGTGTGACGCAGCTTGCCGTGACAGATTTGCTGACGGAAAAAGGGGAAGTTTAAGTTATGGCACATCGAGGCGGAAAGAAGCGTAACAGGTGCGGAACATCCCCTGTGCGCAAGGGATACGGTCTTAACTACTGGGGTACGCAGGACTACAATACGCGCCTGTACAACTACTACCGAGACATCATGTTGAAGATGGTGACGAACAGGTTCAAGTGGATTAACCTTCCCAAGTCGTGCAATGCGCGTTACCTTAACTTCATTTTGGCAACCGAGGGTGTGGCCACAATCGCCTTCCCGACCAAGATGCGCGGTATGTTCTTCAGCACGAAGGCGGTGCTGAAGGGCGTGCCTAACGTCTATGACGAGTACCCCGAGTGGGAATCGTTCGGTAACAACGGTTGGCGTTTCGACTGCACTCCCGCCAACGGAGTATTGGTGTGGGACAATAGCACGCGATTCCCCATCATGGAAAGTATCGACCTCTATGCCACCGAACTCGTGCATATTCGAATGACCAAGAACATGAACAGGTTCCACCAGCAGATTCCATTCATTCTCCGAGGACCGCAGGAGAAGAAATACGATATGGAGAATATCGCCAAGCAGGTAGCGGGTGGCGAGTTGGCTATTATAGGTACGGACGGAATGAGCGCCATCGAGACGGACGCTCTACAGACTGGGGTCCCGTACATCGGTGAAGCGCTGGCGGCTGACGAGCAATCGGTATGGAACCGAATCTACACAATGATGGGAATCGAGAACACGCCGTTCAAATCGGAGCGCCAAACTGAGGACGAGGTGCGAGCGCAGAAATCGCCTGCGCAAATCGTGCGACTTTCAACGCTGTCCTGCCTGCGCGATGCGTGCGACAAGTTGAACTCGCGTTTTCGGTGAGTACCTTGACGGTGAAATCGGCGTGGTGTGGAATCAGGACAACATTTCCGAGAACTGGAACCTGTTCCATAACGACTTGGCGCTAATCAAGACGATGAACGAATAGGAGGTGCTATATGCCTATAATCGAGCATCCCAATTATGATTCAGTCTATGAACCCGAGTTCCACAGCGTTAACACGCTGGCGCTTGGACAGCTGTGCCAAGACGGCTGGTTCGACCTCACAGACCCAAGTTGGGACTTCCCCAAGTTCAACGAGGAACAGCACGAGCGTCTTTGCGGAAAGATTCTAGACCACTACTATATGCGCGAAATCGGCGTACTTCCGCTCGCACAATGGAAACGCGAGTTTCTGCGCAAGCTGAACGAGATTATGCCTAAGTACATAATCCTGTATTCCAAGATTGCGGAAGCACCCGAGAACTTCAACGCGACAGACGAGTACTATAAGTCACGCAATGTGTTCTCCGATTTCCCCCAGACCAGGTTGAGCGGAAACGAGGACTATGCGGCTAACGGAACCGACCACCAGTACGAGCGCATCCGAGACGGCACCATCTTGGAGCTTTCGGAGCGGTTGAAGTCCTATGAGGACGTAGACCTGCAAATCGTGAACGAGCTGGAACCGCTGTTCTCGTGCCTGTTCACACTAAATATCAACGCTTGGTAGAAGGGAAACAAAAAATGCAACATGAATTTCAGATTGTATTCATACCGCTCGTGCTGTGCGTACTCGATGTCGCAAGCGGTTACATCGCTGCGATGCGCACTGGTACTGTCAACTCCACAGTCATGCGGGACGGCATGTGGAACAAGATGGGCGAGGTGTTCGCAATCGTAGTCGGCAAGGCGGTGGAAATCTGCATTTTCCATTTTTCGGAACCGATTTCGTGGGTGTGGAGATGAACGTACCCGTATGCACTGCGGTGTGCGCGTACCTGTCGCTCTATGAGCTTACCTCAATCGTGGAGAACATCGGCAAGATGAACCCTACCATCGGTAAATGGCTTATCGAGCACATCGGAATCGAGCCTAACAAGGTCAACCAGTTCGATAGCTGGTATGACGATTCGGACATCAAGTAGGTGATTGTATGCTTGTGAACGGTAACGGGTTGCCTGTGCCCATCGCGGGACTGACGCAGTTCACCCCCGCAATCCCCAAGCTGTACTGGGATGTCGATTCGCAGGAGCAGGGCATCCGACAGCTCTGGAAGGTTGTCGAGAAACTGTGCAGGTACGCGAACGAGATTTGCGACCAGACGAACCTGAATACCAAAGACATCGCCGAGTTGCAGAAGCGTTTCGAGGAATTCGTGGAGCACGGGTTCGATGACTACTATGCGGAGCAGCTCGAACAGTGGTTCATCGACAACGCTTGGAAGATTTACGAGCGCATCGCGAAGCAGGTGTTCTTCGGACTAACGGATGATGGTTACTTCTGTGCTTACGTTCCCGAGTCGTGGAAGGAAATCGAGTTCGACACGGGCGCAATCTACGGTACCGAGGAATACGGCAGGCTCATTCTGCGTTTCGCCGCCGACGGCCACGGCGTAATAAACAACACAGGTTACGACGCGTCGGTCATGACCGATACCATCGACAGCCGACTCATGAGCGCTGCGGGCACGGGTCTCAACTACGCAAACGACCAGCTGAACGTGAACGTGGCGAACAGGCAGACGTTCGGCGGCGTGAAGCTAGAAACACGATGTGGACAACGATGTTACGGACGAGTGGGCCGTTACGTCCGACGGCGTGTACTCGTATGCTCCCAGCAAGGCCGAGACTACCGAGCAGCCTACCGAGGTCGTGTTCACCGATATCCTGCAGGGCGTGACGCTGACGCTCCACAACACCACGCGTATCGGCGGTCTGGTGGCAATGAACATCCGCATCCAGACGAACGCCGAGACGAGCGTGTCCGCTGCCACGCGAATTGCGCGCACCCCGTCGTGGGTTAAGGGTGCATCGACAGGTGTGTCCTCAAAGGACAACTATGTGTTGCAGATGGATAGCGTGGGCATCAGCTGCAACAAGAGCATCGAACCCAATTCGGACTTGCTGTTCTGGATTATCGGCAAGTACAACGGTTAGAAAGGATACATACTATGGCTATCGATACCGAGACAATGCAGATTATCGAGCGATGTGTCGCACGCGCAGTAGCCAACGCGACCTCGCTGAAGGGCGCTGCGGATGAAATCGCCAAGGGCGTTACGCAGTACGTCGGCGCACGATATGTCCCGCTTTTCGCAGAGCCTTTGGAGTGGGACAAGACCAGGACTTACGAGCCTTTGACCATCGTGCTGCATCATGGCGCATCGTATACGTCCCGCCAGTACGTCCCCGTGGGAGTGGAAATCGACAACGATTCGTTCTGGGCACTTACTGGTAACTACAATGCGCAGGTTGAGCAGTACCGTCAGGAGGTGAAATCTTTTGACGGCCGAATCACAGCCAACAAGCAGGCCATAACTACGGAGAAGGAACGTGCCGAGAGCGCGGAGCACACCTTGCAGGAGAATATCAATACGGAGAAGGAACGTGCCGAGAGCGCGGAGCACACCTTGCAGGAGAATATCAATACGGAGAAGGAACGTGCCACCACTGCCGAAGATAGTATTAAATTGGGTTATAACCGAGTTTATGACACAGTTGAATCAATGAAAAACGATACGTCGATTAAAGAAGGTATGATTTGTAAAACTATTGGATATAGAGCTGTTAATGATTTAGGTGGAGGTGTATATAAAATAAACAATGACGTGTCAAACGGGTATGAAAAGATTTCCGTAAGTAACAATTTAAATGCAACTCTATTGATTGAAAACAATACAGTTAATGTTGATTGCTTTGGCGCTTATGGAGATAACAAACACGATGATGCGGACGTATTGAATTATGCAGTAAACTTCTGCTGTGATAAAGGCGTAACTCTTACTCTTTCAGCAAAGCATTATAAAATTAGTCACGGCATAGTATTAAATGACGTAAAACAAACAGGTGTGAATATTCAGGGTCAAGGTGTATATAAGACATATATAACAACAGATAACAACATTGTGATGTTTAAAGCTAATACTTTAATCCGTTGCAACATAGGTGGCTTTAATATTGAATCGTCTAATTCAAACTCTACGTGCTTTATGTGCGGTGTACTAGGAAGTACAAATAATATCTGCCATTTCTCAACATTCCACGACATTAACTACAACCACTGTAATGGATTTGTGTTAAACGCATGTGCTTATATGACTTTAAACAATTGCAGAGGTGGCACTACCGATGATGGCGTAGCAACGGTGGGCTATTACCTAAACGGTGAGTATATTTATTTAAATGAATGTTCAGGCGGTGAATGTTACAACAAGGCAGAATCAATCGCATTTGACTTGAATGACTGCAACTTTGCATATCTCAACAAATGCGATTCTGCGCAAAATTGGAATGGTACAGGCTTGCGTATGCGCAAATGTAATAAGGTATACGTAAACAATCATAGTTTCAGCCGCAACAAAAAGAACATCTACCTCGATTATTCGGACGCCATCATTATGTGCAAAATAACATGTGATATTTTCAATGATGGTAATTTAAGTAAAAGTACAGATGTTACACTAACCAGAAGCGTCGGTAAAACAGGCATCATTAAAGATTGCATAATTAAAATCAATGAGACGTGCGTAAACTTTAATAACATTAAAAGCGTTGAATGCACTGAACCTATAACAAAACTTCCTCGACTAATACGTTTATCTACTATAATTCATCGGACCCGTTACCTGTAATAGTTAATGATGATGATGATTACATTGTGCGTGCTTGGGACTCCACAAATGTCAAGGTGGTTGGTTCCTCTGAAAACACCGACGCGACACTGTTGTACACATATCCCATTCACAATCCCCCATCTGAAACCAAAAGCAGAGTTGGTAAAGCGTAGTGGAACCGATTCCCGAAGATTTGAAATTGGAGTGGAGTGAAAACAATCTTATGTGCTCGTCGGCATCTGGCAAGTTCTGGTTTTCTGCCTGGTTGCGCCTAGCTTTCTAACATGCTTAACTTCATCGACATAAGCAGCTACCAAGCTTCCCTGAACTTGGTAGCTGTGTCGAGTCTCATACAGGGTGTTATCGTAAAGGCTACTGAAGGAACATACTACGTAAACCCATCTTGCGATAAACATTATGAGCAGGCTAAGAGCATGAACCTACTGCGCGGTTTCTACCACTTCGCTGGAACCAACAAACCCGAAAGCGGAAGCGGAATACTTCTGGAACAACTGCAAGAACTACTTCCGAGACGGTATCCCAGTGCTGGATTGGGAAGGTACGCAATCGGTCGATTGGGTGAACAGGTTCGTGCGCCACCTGAAGAACATCTCAGGTATATGGTGCTGGATATACGCTAATCCGTGGCGATTCAACTGGGGTGAAGTAGAGAAGAACTGCGCACGCTGGCTTACGTCATATCCGAATGTATCGCATCCGACATTTGCGCAGGCTGCAAAACTGGGATTGCCCAGATGCGGACGGTAACGAGGTCGCTTGGCAGTTCTGTAGCGATGGGCGTTTGTCTGGTTATGATGGTAACTTGGATTGCTCTCTGTATTACGGTGACGAGGGGAGTTGGCTGAAGTATGCTGGTAGTAACGCATTGGATAGCGGCAACGCTGGGAGCGCTGGTGGGAATACTGGAGGTGGCGCTTCTGAAGCGGTAACTTTGACTGGTGGCGGATATAAGGTCACAATTGAGAAAGCGTAAACGGCGCGTTAAAATCGAACGATTTCGGTAGGCGGTTTCCGGGTTTCGGTTCGGAGCCGCCTTTCGCGTGTAAACCCCAGGGGGTCAGTAAATAAGGTTAAGGTTCAAGTTGAGGCTTAAGGTTGAAGGTTTGAACACATGAACACATGTTGCGGAGTTTAGCGAAGCGAAAAAAGTTAAAATAGTTGTTGCGTTCTGCATCGGCATCAGTGTAAGATAGCAGTAGCGGTTGACATGGGGTTGACCGATGCAAGGAAGGAAAAAACGCCATGCTCGAATGTAAAGACTCTACGCTTGGTATATATAGCCGGGTTGACGTTGAACAACTTGGCTACTGCAACGCCTTTATTAGAAGGTGTTATCTAAAAGACCTGAAAAGTTTTATCTTGGTAAAATGCGAGCTTGTAAGTTATTGTACACCTGTTGTAGCTATAACTTACAAGCTCGACGGTACACAAAACCAGGTATTGTGCGCACCTGCTGCAACATGTAGCAACACAACACGTAAACATGTCCACAGGATTCTAAAGGAACGTTGCGTACCTATAACTTACATGGGCGTAAAAAGCGCATTAGAAACACCCGTAAAACCTAATTATTGCAACGGTTTGAGATTAATTGACCTACAAACTGGGATAATAACAGGTTATAAAGACCCGTATAATCAATTCGGGGTTAGATACGATTCTATAAAGCCTTTTAATCCATGTTACTAGAAAGGTGTCAAACATGTTAGTGAAAGACTTTCAAAAGGGTTTTTGACGGTCTAGAATCGACTGTAGTTGTGTTCCGCGACGATGAACGACAGGAGATAGCACGTGGACACTTACGCGGGATTATACAAGCTATTAAACTACCGCAGCTAAACCGAGATTATACGTTGGAACTGTTGCTAGATATGGAGTTGCAGAGCGATAATTATGAATGCTCATTTCCGTATGAGTATCTAACGTTATATGTTGGAAGGTGGTGACAGGTGACGTACGTTATCAACGATACGGCGTGGGTGGTGTTCGTGTTGGGTCTGTTCCTAGCTATATGCGGTTTCGGTGCCTGTATATCTGCGACGCGACAGATTAACGAGCTTAAACGCGAACGGCACAGATTGGATAGGTTGCTCAACCGCTACAACTCCACGTATAAAGATGATTACGACTTCTATAATGGGTTCTAACTGTGTTATAATAGAACTCGTTAGATAAAGGAACGATAGTAAAGGATATTAAAATGCGTGCTATCAAGAAAACTATCAAGACCACTGTCGTTGTAGGTATTCGAGCCTGATATGAACACTATGAGTTTTAAGCAGGTTGGAGGTTTTGACATTGTCGGCGGTTTGGGTGAGCGCCTGTGTGTGAGCCGCGCAAAACGTGAGTACGGTAAAGACGTTATCGTCAAGTGTCACGACGTCGAGCACGTCTATAAGATGGACGCTGATACGTTTCTTAAGTATGCAGTACTTGCCGACGATGATACGGATACTGTTGAGTAACACACCTGTAGATCACGACTAGCTGAACCCCGATACCTGTTTGGGTATCGGGGTTTCTTTTTGTCGCTCGAACATGGTTCGATAATGGGTAACGAACTATCAACGTTTGTCAATAGTTATGTCGT
>CYGL01000353.1_pt1 | contig 19753 bp, 17 predicted proteins | sample 485531 | NCBI WGS metagenome assembly CYGL01 (sample SAMEA3497897, study PRJEB9818) | human gut metagenome | reverse complement strand
CCACTTTCTCAAGCTGAGATTGACTTGTTAAATGATGTTATGATTATCAAAACCCAGGAGCATCAACTGGTGATTACGATAATATCCAAACATCAGCATCAGCTGGGGCGTAATTTTGAACAAAGGGTGGCTTAGCTACCCTTTTATTTTTTAGGTTTAGGAGAAATTCATGGAATTCAAAACAAAAAACAACAAAGTAATTAAAATCAAATTCGACTTCCGAACAATGTTTATGATCAACAAACAACTTGCTACTAAAAACAAAGATACTGGCGCAGGCAATAATGATGGTGTTGGAACATTGTTTAATAACATTTTGAATCACAACGAGCAAGGTCTTATTGATTTGATTACAGTCGCTGGTAAAACATCACTTGGTAAAGCACTTACTGAGGATGATGCTATTGTGGCTATTGAAAAATGGCTTGAAGACAATGATGCAGAAGATACTGAAAAACTATTCGAGGAAATCAAAGAAGAAATGATTGAATCTGGTTTTTTCAAAGGGAAAATTTTGAAATATATCAAAGGAATGCAAAAAGCCTTGAATTACTTGACAGCCAAAGACGACGTGGACCCAATCGAAGTAGAGGCCGTCAAGGATATGATTTCAGAGATGCAAAACGCACTCTCTTAACTGAATGTGCGCGTTTAGGTTTAACTGACTTAGAAACAATTTACTCATGCACTAAATGGGAACTTGATGCGATTTTAGAAGGTCTGTATTACAAGCAAATCGATGAACGTGAGAACTTGGCAGAATTAGCACTTGAAATGCGCTATACAATGAATGCCAAGAAAGTTCAAGCAAGTAAGCTAAGTAAGAAGAAAGACAGGTCTAAAGTCAAACAAGCTTTCCACGCTGAAGAAAAACAACGTCAACAAGCTGAAGAGGCTGAGTTGGCTAAACGATTGCAAAGACTTAACAATTACTTCATGAACAGATAGAAAGGAGGGTATTATGGCACAATTTGACGGTTCTATTTTTGCTACTGTTGGTGCTGATATTTCTGATTATCAAGCAGCAATGAACAAGATTCAATCAAGTACTCAGCGTGCTTTTCAAAAAGCACAAGATGCAGCTGCTAACAGTTTTAACCGTATGGTTCAACGTATTGGCCAAATCATGGCACAATTAGCAAACAACGGTGAATCACTTGGTAAACGTCTAGGAACTGCATTTCAGTACAGGCTTAAAATTGTCCATTGGTGAAATCCAACGTATAGCAGCGTCAATCGGCGAAAAGATACCCCAACCGTATAAAGAACGGCTTTAACAAAGCATTAACTAGTATCAATAGCTCAATTAAAAAAGCTTTTAATTTTGATGTTTCAAAGGCTATTCAATCACCATCTAAAGCTCTTTATGAGTTATCTAGTATGGCATCACGAACTGGCCAAAATATCGCACGTACATTTGAAAACTTAGCTAATTCAACACTAACATTTGCAGCACGATTGCCTGCACCATTTAGGGCTGGTTTCAATGCAATTGCAATGAGCGCTGTTAGTGCAAGGGACAAAGTAAGGAATACTTTTAATAATCTAGCAACATCACTAGGTAGCACAGCAACATCGCAAATTAGTGCAAGCTGGGGTAGTATGTTCAGCAGTTTAGCGTCAAAAGCAACTGCTCCGTTTAATGCTATCAAAGCAAAAGCTGACAGTGTGGCCAATGCAATCAGTAATTCATTTGCTGGTAAGGTCCTAAATAGTGTTACTAATGTATCAACACGTATGGCAAGTACATTAGGTGCTGGATTTGCTAACTTATCTACTAAGGCAGTTAATTCTTTGACTGGCATTAGTACTAAAATAGCTGATTTAGGTAGCAAAATCACAAGTACGACTACTAAAGTCGCTGCATTAGGTGCGGCTTTTGCAGTCTTCCATGGATTTAAATCAGCAGTAATTGGTTCAGTCCAAAAAGCAGCAGACTTTGAAGAAAAGATGAGTAACATCAAGGCTTTGACTGGTGCTAGTGCTGAAACAATGAAACAATTCAACGCAGCGGCTCAAAAAGCTGGTGCAGATACAGCATTCTCAGCTAGTGAAGCAGCGGATGCCATTGCTGAATTGAGTAAAGCAGGGGTAGACACTTCAGCTATTCTAAATGGTGGTTTGACTGGTGCGCTAAACTTGGCAACTGCAGGTGAACTCAGCTTGACTGAAGCGGCTGAAGTCGCATCTACAGCTTTGAACGCTTTTAAATCAGATAATTTAAGTGTGGCAGATGCAGCTAACCAGCTAGCAGGTGCTGCGAATGCGTCAGCGACAGATGTCCATGAATTGAAATATGGTCTTTCAATGGTTGCGGCAGTCGCATCTGGTGTAGGAATGTCATTCAATGATACGACTAATGCACTTGCCGTATTTGCTCAAAATGGCTTGAAAGGGTCAGATGCTGGTACCTCACTTAAAACAATGCTTTTGAACTTGTCTCCGCAAACTAAAGCTGCGACAGAACAAATGAAAGCATTAGGAATTGTTACATCTGATGGTGCTAATAAATTTTATACTGCTGAAGGTAAACTTAAATCATTTAGTGAAATCTCGCAAATCTTGCAAGACAGCTTAAAAGGTTTAACTAATGAACAGCAACAAAACGCTCTTAAAACAATGTTTGGTACTGATGCGATTCGTGCAGCAAACATTGCTATGAAAGAGGGTGCTGCAGGTGCAGATGCTATGCAAGCTGCAATCAGTAAGGTTACTGCTGCAGACGTGGCCATTCAAAAACTTAATAACTTGAAAGGTGCTGTTGAGTATTTAAGTGGTTCATTTGAAACTTTGCAAATTCAAATTGGTAGTGCAATGCTTCCTGGTTTGCAAGGTGTGGTTAAGATTCTAGACAGAATGATTGATAGCTTTAGTAAGAGTAAAGTTGTTGATCAATTTGTTAAAAAAGTTCAAGACGTATCACTTGCTCTTTACCAAATCGCATTTGGTGCTGATGAGACTAAGAAGAAAATTGATGAACTGTTCTCTGGAGCGGATGCCGATGCTAAGAAACTAGAAACTAAAATTGAACCAATTGAACGTCTAAAAGCTGCAGCAATGAATGCTATGCCAGCAATTGCAGGTTTAGTTGGTTCGTTTGCTTTCGGTCCTGCTATGAAACACTTAGGCAACCTAGGAAAACTCATGGGTGGTCTTGCTGTTAAAGCACAAACATCTGGAACAACTATTGGTAATGCATTTGGTGTTGCATCGGCTGGAATGGCTAAATTAAGTGCTGGCAGTTCTGGCATGGCTAGTGCGTTCAGTGGTGCTGCAAGTACAGGTTTATCTGCCATGGCTACAATGGCAAATGGTATTACTTCAGTTGCAAGCATGGCATTAGCTGTTATTGGTCCTGCAGCTATACTCGGTTTGGTCATTGCCGGTCTCGGTCTAATTAACACACAATTTGGTGCACAGATTGACCAATTACTAGCTACAGTTACAACCAAGGGACCACAAATCATCACAAATCTGGTCAATGGTATTACAAGTCAGATTCCTGCTTTAATTGCATCAGGTACAGAATTAATTGCTAAATTTGCTAATGCATTTACTGTGATGTTCCCAGTTTTGGTGCAAGCAGGTGTTCAATTAATCTCTAGTCTTGTTCAAGGTGTAGGTGCTAATGCAGGTAGCTTGATAGCATCAGCTATTCAAGTGATTGGTACGTTTGTTAGTTCGATTGCCAGCGCATTACCACAGTTACTAGCTGTTGGTATGCAATTTATTTTGAATGTGGTTAATGGTTTGGTTCAAAATATGCCTCTGTTATTACAATATGCGCAACAAATCGTTACTAACTTCGGTCAAAGTTTATCTGCCAACATGCCAACAATCATTTCAGCTGGTATTCAAATTATCCTTAACTTAGTTCAAGGAATTATTCAAAACTTGCCAACGATTATTTCAATTGCAACACAAGTTATTACAGGATTCATTACTGGTTTGGCGAGCTACTTACCACAAATCTTGCAAGCAGGTGTTCAACTTATCATCATGTTGGTTCAAGGCATTCTTCAGAATTTGCCACAAATTGTGCAGTCTGCAGTTCAAATTATCCAATCATTAATTCAAGGAATTACACAAAACTTACCGCAAATCATTGCTGCTGGTATTCAGCTTGTTGGACAATTAGCGGTGACAATCATCCAAAATATTCCACAGATTATTGCAGCAGGTGCGCAATTAATCATGGGGCTTGGTCAAGCAATGCTTGAAGCTATTCCTGGTGCACTTAAAGGTGTGTGGGATGGTATTAAGAATGGATTTACTTCGCTTTGGGACACAATCACTGGTAAGAGTTCTGAAAGTACTTCGAAAGTAAGCAGTGATGTCACTCAAATGACTAATGCAATTGCTGCAGGAACAGGCCAAATGAGTGCACAAACTAGCGTTGATACAATGGCAACGCTTAACAGTATTAGTCAAAATACTGGTCTTGCTAATTTGAATGCGACTAACAACGCAACTCAAATGGCGTCAAACGTCAATGCTCAAACTGGTATCATGAGTGTACAAGCGCTTAATGATTCGATTGCTATGGCTAATAACATTAATACTGGTACAGCGCAAGCAAGCGCTAATGCTGCAGCGAATGCTGAAAACATGAAGAACGAAGTCACTAAACGAAGTGGTGAGATGTCTTTCCAAACCATTAACGACATTAATAGCATGGCAAATGGTATTAATCTTGGTATGGGGCTTACAAGTTTAAATGCAACGACTCAAGCACAAACTATGAAAGATGGTGTGACACAACGTAGCGGTGAAATGAGTTTCCAAACCATCAATGACGTGAACAATATGGCTAACGGCATTAATATGGGAATGGCTAACGCTAATCTAAATGCTACAACAAACGCTCAAACAATGAAGAGCGAAGTAAATCGCATGAGTGGTGAAATGAGCTTCCAGACAATCAATGATGTTAATAATATGGCAAATGGCGTTGCTACTGGAATGACTACAGCAAGTACTAATGCAACAACTCAAGCGCAAGCTATGGCAAACGGTGTTAATACAGCAGCATCAAGCATGAACCTTGGTGCTGTCAATCAAGCATTGAATTTATCAGCTGGTGTATCAAGTAATATGCAAAATGCACAAGCAAATGCAAACAATTCAGCAGCTGTTATGAATAGCGGTGTTAGTGCAAACATGGCATCAATGCAAGCTAACGCAAGTGGTTCAGCTAGTGGATTATCAAGCAATATCACATCTGAGCTTAATTCAGCCGCTTCGTCTGCTAACTCAGCATCATCACAAATGGCGTCAAACATCACTAACAACTTCAATAAGGCTAAGTCATCTGCAACATCATCAATGAATGGCATTGCAAATGCAGTTAAAAGTGGTATGAACAAAGTGACTAGCAGTGTTCAATCTTCCGGAAATAAGATGAATTCTACATTTACTAATTCGTTTAATAAAGCGAAAAGTGCTGCACAATCTGGCATGAACGGTGTTCGTTCAGCTGTTCAAAGCGGCATGAATGGAGCTGTTGCAGTAGCAAGTAGCGCAGGTAGTCACATGGTATCAATCATGTATAGCACGGCTGGTGGTATGCAATCGGCTGGTTATTATGCTGGTGCTGGTTTTGCAAGTGGTCTTGCAGGCTCAGCAGGCTATATCTATGCTGTTGCAGCTGGAATCGCAGCACGAGTAACAGCAACAATTCGTAGAGCATTAGATATTCACTCACCATCTCGTGTGATGAAATCACTCGGTGGCTATACTGGCGAAGGCTTCGCTATTGGCATGTCTGACTGGATAGGTAGAATCAACGACATCAGCAAAGAATATGCGTTAGCTGTTACAGACCAAAGCTGGGGTGTCAACGGCACTATGGCAATTGCTGGTAGCGTTAGCACATCTGGTCTATCATCTTCACTTGATAGCTTGTCAGACGAAGTGAAAAACAGTGAACTTTCTCAACCTGTCTTTGATGTCCATAATGAATTGATTGGCGACAAGATTTATACAACTGTGAAAGAACGTGAAGCGAGAGAAGATGCTAAAAATGATTATTTTAATTATTAGGAAGGTGAAACATGGATTTATTAATTACGAAAGGAACGGCATCAGTCAAGCTGTCTGACTACGGCTTTTATAATATTAATATTGACGACAGCGCACCTGGAATCTCTCTTGATAAGCGTTCTGTCACTGGTCGTAACGGTACAGTATTTGGTGGTGCAACATTTAATGCTAAAGTCATTAAAGTGACTGGACGTGTAGCTGTTGCGAATGTCCAAGAGTTCTTGAGTCTAAAAGATGATGTATTTGGCTTGTTACTAGATGACGAGCCTTTTTATATCACTAAAATGTACCCAACCAATTCTGATTTTTACAATTATCAAGTCCCTGGTCAAACGGCTGGGGATTTAGATTTTGTAAATCAACCACACACGGCTTGGCATTATCGTTGGAAAGTCACTGCAGAAGGCGAAGCTGATTTCACTTTTGTTGGCAATTATGGTCAAGGATTAAAATATGATTTTTCAATTAGTTTTATTACTGCTGAATTGCCATATGGTGAAACAACGCCGAAGACAGTAACGCTAGCTAACAATCAAATTGCTTATGCTGGAACTGCTAAGTTATCACAATTGGAAGTTCCGTTTGTCGTTGAATTAACAGCAATAGGTAATCAATCAAACTTTTATCTTGAAATTGGAGATAATCGTTTTACTTACTCACAATCAGGCAATATTTCTGCAGGTGATATTTTTAAAATTTCTGGCATTGAAACAACAAAGAATTTAGAAAATGTTAATGCACGTACTAATTATGCGTACTTTGTTATTAAACCTAGTCCAACAAAAAAGGTTAGTTACAAAACTGACTTTAAGGGCACAATAAAAATTTTAAACTTTAAAGAACTATATAAATAGGAGGTGATAGTTTGATTACATTTTTAGATGAAAGAGATGTTGAGCATGGTGCACTTGCCACTATTAAAGTTACAAATGCTGTTAACGGTGAACGCTCACTGACTGGTGAAATTGAATCAGGCGATTATGTCCTAACAAATATCGAACGTGGCTGGCGTTTACGTTTTGATGATGAGTTTTATGTAGTAACTTACGCAAAGCCAATTGATGATGGTAAAGGTACGCATGTTACTTTTGACGCTGTTCATCAATTTTTTTGGGACTTTGATAAGTCATCAGTGCATGAACAATTAAATGATGGTTCGCATACGTTCTTAACTTACCTTGATTTCATATTCACTGGCAGTGATTACACATATACAATTGACCCTCTATTGAAGGTCTATGCTTTTGAAAAACAATCATTTGGTTATAAGAGCCGTCTAAAACTTTTTAACGATGTCATCACTTCATCTGGCGTTGAATTCCAGGTTAATGGCAAAGTGGTCCGTATCTTAGAAAAAACTGGAACAGACCTATCAACGGTAGTTCGCAAGAACTTCAACATGAATGAACTTGGTATTGAAAAAAACATTGGTGATTTTGTTACTTATCAAAAAGGTTTTGGTGCGTGGATTGATGAGAATGACCACTCAAAGGGGCGTTTAGTTACTGAATACACTAGTCCATTGGCTAGCGTATACGGAAAACTTGAAGCTGAACCTTTAGTTGATGAACGTTATACACAAGCAGACAACATGGTTGCTGCTTTGAAAGCTAACGTTGATAATTCTTACAGCATCTCGATTACTCTTGACATGGAAGATTTAACTCGTGCTGGTTATGACTATACACAACCTAGAGCAGGTGATTACATCATGGCTATCAATGAAACATTAGATTTTCAAGAAAAAATTAGGATTGTTTCATTTACTAGTGAATATGATGTATCTGGTCAGTTGGTTAAACATGAAGTGACTTGTAATGACATTGGTGTAGTCAAGAAATTATCAGCAAGTTACAACTTAACTAAAGAACAAGCTCAAAATGCGTCAGATTCAGTCGGTAAAGCTGTAGAAATGGCTAATAAAGCACTAGTTTCTGCAGATGGTAAAAGTACTGTTTATTTTGGTAATGAATTTCCAAAAAATGAGCCAAAAGGTACATTACATAAAGGTGACTCACTTTATTTGACAGTCGGCGACACAACGAAAATGTATTACTGGACTGGAGCAGATTGGGAAGAGCTACCCATCGTTAATGATGTTGAAGCATTCAAAGAACAGATTGCTGATGAACTAAAAGACGTTCCAAATCGTGAAGAATTCGAAGCGACTATTACAGAAAAACTTGCTACTTCAAAAGCTGAAATTAAAACACAGATTGACACAGCTAAAACACAGGCAGAATCAAACGCTAAGGCATACGCTGATGAAATCAATCAAGCAACAGCAGGAGTAGCGGAACAAGCGAACACAGCTGTCAATAGTTTAAAATCTGACTTAGCCAAAGTCAAAACTGATTTAACTACCACAACGTCAACTGCAAATGCTGCTAAGACGTCAGCAAGCGAAGCCAAACAGCAACTTACCGAAGTGGCTAACGATTTGTCTAAAGCCAAAACAGACTTGCAAAACGCAGTTAGCGCGGTTGACACAAAAGCTACGAATTTGCAGAGTGATGTATCAAATCTCAATACAAGTTTGTCTAACACAGCTAAAGCGTTGCAGACACAAGGCATGACATTAGCTAATCAAGCTAAAGAGTTACAGACACAAGCTAGTCAGTTAACAGCACAAGCAAAGGCACAAGAGACGTTAACCACACGGGTAGAGAACGTTGAGACTACTGCTAACGGCACTAAGACGACAGTCAGCGAATTAAGTAAAACAGTTACTCAAAATGGCAAAGACATCACAAGTGTGTCGAACCGTACTAAGACGGTTGAAACTAGTTTAACTAGCGCTAAAACGTCAATTAGCGAACTGCAAACAAGTGTATCAACAGCTAAAACTGATTTAACGAATCTGACTAAGCGAACTAAGACTGTTGAAGATGGCTTGACAGGAACTAAAACTAATCTTAGTGAGTTAACACAAACTGTTTCAAACGATGGTAAGACGATTGCTAGTCTAACCAGTCGAACTAAAACGGTAGAGGACAGCGTAAGTGGTCTTAAGACTACGATGTCAAGCGTGCAGAAAGATTTAACTGCTGTTACAACTCGCACTAAAACAGTTGAAGATGATTTGTCAGGAACTAAAACAACATTATCACAAGTACAGACAACAGCTAACAGTGCTAGTCAGAAAACAGCAACGTTGGAAACTGGTTTGAACGGGCTGACAGCTAAATTCAATAGCTTGTCTGTTGGCGGAGTTAACTTATTTAAAGGCAGTCGAGATTTTAGCGGTACGAATTGGGTTAATAACCACACCGGCATATATGCTGAAGATTACCAAGACGTTAAAATTGTTAAGACGGGTGCAGCGTGGAATGGACGCTCTCAGTATTTCGAAGTCAAAGCTGGTGAAGAGTATGTGTTTAGTGCATACGTCAAAAGTAGCGCCGAAACAGATAGAGTCACATTTCACTTGACTCACAGCTCAAAAGTACCACAAGCGCAAGGCTGGGTAGGTTTTGAGTCTGCAGATAGCTGGGGCGCTGTAAGTTTTGACTTAACAGACGAATATCAACGCATTGCCATTAAAATTCGAATCACAAAAGACGGTTGGATAATGCCACGAATTGAACGTTTTAACAATGAGGCCTATTTGCTCTTCGGTGGATATAAGCTCGAACGTGGTAATGTCGCTACAGACTACAGTCCAAACGAAGCCGACATTGAACTAAAAGTTGCTGATTACAAGCAGACAGCTGACCAAAATTATGCTAGCTTGCAGTCAACCGTCCAAAACCTTGACGGAACAGTGCAGCAGAACAAAACCACTGCAGAGCAAACGGCAGCAGGCTTTAAGACACGCATTGAATCACTTGAAACGTACAAGAGCGGTGAATCAACACGAGCTAATCAATACTTCGAGAGCGCTAAGGCTGAAACAGCTCGTCAATTGACTGCTGAGCGTACAGCGATTGCTAAGGATTATGTGGCTAAGTCTACATACATCGCTGATGTGACTGGCATTCGTAATGACTTAACAGCAACGACTACGACTGCGAACACGACAAAAACCAACCTTGCTAACTATCAAGCTAGTAATGACAAAGCGGTGGCCAACTTGCAAAGCAATCTGCAAACAGCGAATGGCAATATTAGCAGTTTGAAGACGAAAGTTGAAGCAGTTCCTGGCCAGATTACAAGTGCGGTGTCTGCGGTTGAGGGGAAAATACCGAAAAGCGTTGGAGCAGTTAACTTATTTAAAGGTAGTCGTGATTTTAGCGGTACGAATTGGGTTGGCGGCACTGGAGTATATGCTGAAGATTATCAGGGCGTTAAAATTGTTAAGACGGGTGCAGCGTGGAATGGACGCTCTCAGTATTTCGAAGTCAAAGCTGGTGAAGAGTATGTGTTTAGTGCATACGTCAAAAGTAGCGCCGAAACAGATAGAGTCACATTTCACTTGACTCACAGCTCAAAAGTACCACAAGCGCAAGGCTGGGTAGGTTTTGAGTCTGCAGATAGCTGGGGCGCTGTAAGTTTTGACTTGACAGATGAATATCAACGCATTGCCATTAAAATCAAAATCACTAAAGCCGGCTGGATAATGCCACGTTTAGAGCGGTATAACAATGACGCTTATCTTTTCTTTGGCGGGTATAAGTTGGAACGTGGCAACATCGCAACTGACTGGTCACCAGCACCAGAAGACACAGTTAGCCAAATTAGCTCGTTATCTAGCCAAATTCAACAAACTGCAGACGGCATGACATTGCTTGCTACTAAGACAGAGCTTAACAGTGCTAAATCTGACTTGCAATCTGGTATTACGGCAGCAACCAATAAAGCTAATGCAGCCCAAAGCACAGCTAACAACAACGCTAAAACAATCAGTACACACACGACACAGATTTCAGCACTTAATACAGGACTTTCTGCCAAAGTCTCACAGACTGATTTTAATACGCTGTCTGGTCGTGTGACAACTGCTGAAAACAACATCACAGCGAAAGCTAACGAGTTGAGCAGCAAGATTACGAGCGTTGAAGGTAAGATACCGACAAGCGTCGGTGGCAGGAATTATATCAAAGACTCGGAATATCGCAAGGCGTCAATATATGTCAATGATAATCAAGTGCAAGATGAAGCATTTGATATTTCATCTGCTTTTTGGCAAAACAGCAATGTTTACGCTAAAAAAATCAAGTTGTCGTTTTACTATCAACCTAGCATTGCATATGAAACTGAACGAAAATTCCCAGTGTATTTTAGAACGAGCCCTTGGCCATTGATTGGTGAAGTGACTTACCCAGCTAATACTACTAGACTAATTAAATACACGTTAGCAATGACAAGTGAATTGCCAGCTAATTTTACATCTAATCAAATTTTTATACGTTTTAGAGGCAATCTTGATAAAGGACGCTATCATAACATTGGTAAAGTTATGCTAGAAGTCAGTGACGTTTTTAGCGATTGGCAACCTGCACCTGAAGACTATGACAGCAAGCTAGCCACAGCGCAGTCTGAAATCAAACAAACAACAGACTCAATCAAAGCAAGTGTGCAAAGTCTTGATAATAGTACAGTCAAGAGTTCCGGTCTGACCATTAACACAGATGGAGTGGTTATCAAAGCTGGCAAGTCAACCAGTGATTTTGCAAATGCGGTCGGCTCTTATTTCAGCGTTAACCAAAACGCTATCAACCTGTTTTCGGACAAGATTAATGTCAAAGGAAACATGATTGTCAGCGGTGCTATTACTAGTGACAAAATTGCCAGCAAGCAAATCAATACGGCGCATTTGAACGGTAAAATCATTACTGCTGACGTGATAGCCACAGGAGCGATTACAGCAAATGCCATTAAAGCAGGAGCGGTAACTACCGACAAGATGACAGCGAACAGTATCAATGGCGACCGTATCACAGCTGGCACATTTAGATGCAGCCAAAATCAAAGCTGGTAGCATTACAGCTAGTCAAATTGCAAGTGGCACAATTACCAGCGCACAAATCAAAACAGGAACAATTAGTGCAGCGAATATCGCCGCAGGTGCGGATTACCACAGATAAAATAGCTGCTAATTCTATTAATTCAAGCAAAATTGTATCAAGTGGTATTACAGCGAACGTTATCAAAGGTGGTAAATTACAATCACTATCTAACGCAACTAATTTTGAACTTGATACTGGTAAGCTTTTTTTACAATTAACAACAACACTGGTATTTTTTCGTGTTTCAAGCAAACGCTAGTACAATGGGACTTAAATTTTCAAATACTAGTATCACAGTTAGTGGAACTAGCCGAATCTTATCGCGAGTTATTTTAGGCGGTGACCGTCGTGAAACTTCACTAGATGACGGAAAGTGGGACCAAGGTGGGTTTACTGGTATTGTGGCTGAAACAATCAACGGCGTTGATTCTAACGCTCACAGTCAAGCTGATACTTTACGTGTGATTGGAGATAATATTTATTTCACCCACAGTTACAACTACGACGCTCAAACAAAAACAAGTGCACAAGGTTGGAAGATGGAAACGTTCAGCCCTTTTTCAAGTTATGCAGGAAATGTCGTCTTGAAACCGTACGGTATTAATTATCGTCAATCAGACATCATCACTGGTGATGTTCGTTTAGATAACGGGGATGGCTCTGGTTATTGGGTGCGAGGATGTATAAGGACTTTAAGAAACTGTTTTCAACATTATCTCAACGGTGGAACAACATCAGGTGCTATGAATGCAATACGAGATGCTTTAAAAGAAATTTCAGGAGTTTAATATGGATAAAAATCAATTAATTATTAATGAATTACTACAAAAACTAGCCACTGCGCAATATGAAGCAGTACAATTACGTGCTGAATTAACAATTGCTAATCAGCATAACAGTGAACTTGAAGACAAGTTAGCTGCACTAATGCCTAAAGACGATTTGAAAGGAGGTGATGAATAATGAGAGCATGGAACGTTGTCGGAAAATACCCAATTTACACTGATGGAAAAGTAACACACACAGAAATCACACTAGCTACTTTGTCAGGTAGTTACGGCACATTTACTGAACGTGTCGTAGGTAACCACACAGGGAAAACTAACGATGAACTTATTGAATTAGCTCGTGATGCTTATTTCAAAACTGAATATGCTGATAAAGCTATGCCAGAAGCAATTCGAAGAGTTGATGCAATGTCTGCGACAGTCGAACAAGCTAGTGAAAAACTTGAACAAGTTGAAACTGCAATTTCAAACTTAAGCAACATGGTCACAACGGTAACTAAAGCAGTTGAAGAAGCTAAAGAAGAAACAGCTAAAAATGTTGCATTAGTTAAAAACGCAACTGACAGCATTACACAATTAATGGAAACATTATCTTTATTAGAAATGCCAACCGAAGACGTCGAAGAAGATGGAGGACAATCAAATGAAAATTAAATGGTCTGAGAAAGCAATTGATACTTTTGGTAGATTTTACGCAGGTCAAATTTCGATGGGGTGGCTTACACTTGATGAAGTCCCTGCTCAATTTAAGGAACGTACACAGTATTATGTTGACTTAGCTAACCAAGAGCAAGAAATGCAAGAACCTTAGAATCGAGGTTGTAAGATAGATATGTGGAAACCAGAATTTTTAAGCATGATTTTAAGTGCGTCAGTCTCAGTATTGACGCTCTTTACTTTTTTTCAATCTCGCATGACTAATAGCGAACGTCGCACTACAATTCTTGAAGAAAATGCAAAACAGCGTGATAAAGAACTAGTTGAAATTAAAAAACGTTTAGATAATCACGACAAACAGAATGAAGCACTTATTCGACTAACTACCGAAATCACCAATCTGAGTGAAAAAGTCGAAAAAATCGATACTAAATTGGAGGAATTATCATGACAGTTATTTTAATTGCTGCAACAGTTGTAGCACCTATTATTTCAGCACTTGTGAATGTTGTGAAAGAACAATTTGGATTGAACGGCAAGCTTGTTTCTGGACTTGCTATTTTTATTGGTATTTTTGTGGGACTTGCATATTCCTTTACTATTGTTCACGGGCAATATGCTGAATATTGTTGGGGCGGTCTGATTGCTGGCTTGTCAGCGATTGGCTATTACGAGATTGCCTTTAAAAAAGGAGAAAATGATGAAAAATAAAATCAATGGTGTATTAGTAGCGTTTGTAACTTTAGCTAGCTTACTATTGCAGTCTACGGCTTATGCCGCAGTTGGTGACCAAGGCGTTGACTGGTCACGCTATCAAGGCGCTAACGGTATCTTCGGTTATGGTCATGATAAGTTCGCAATCTGCCAAATCGGTGGTGTCAATGGTGGCGGTATGTACGGACAAACAACATATGAAACGCAAGTGGCGTCAGCAATCGCACAAGGTAAGCGTGCTCATACTTATATTTGGTATCAGGTTGGCGGAAATGCTAGCTTAGGTGAGCAAGTATTAAACACATTCTTACCACAAGTTCAAACGCCGAAAGGTTCAATTGTGGCACTTGACTACGAAAGTGGCGCTAGCCCTGACAAGCAAGCGAATACCAACGCAATCTTGCATGGTATGCGCATGATTAAAGCAGCAGGCTATACGCCTATGTATTACAGTTACAAACCTTATACAGTAGCTAACGTGTATGTCGACCAAATTATTCGTGAGTTTCCGAATTCACTTTGGATGGCGGCTTATCCGAACTACGCAGTAACACCAACGCCAAATTATAATGTGTTCCCATCAATGGACGGGGTGGCAATTTACCAATTTACGTCGACATATATTGCTGGAGGACTTGATGGTAACATTGATTTGACTGGGATTACGGACAATGGCTACACTAAGGGCAACAATCCCGAAACCCAAACACCAGCTATCAATCAAGGCCAACAAGCGGACAATACACCTAAATCTGAAATCTCTGCAGGAAACCAAGTTAAAGTCAAATTCGGGGCCAATAACTGGGCAACTGGTCAAGCTATTCCAAATTGGGTTAAAGGCCGTACATACAGCGTAGCGCAAGTGTCTGGCAGTCGTGTATTGTTGTCTGGTATTAATTCATGGATTAATAAAGCAGACGTGGAAATTATTTCAGTTTCATCTGCGCCAATTCAAGCGCCAGCAACTAGCACGTACACGGTACAATCTGGTGACACACTTTCCAGCATTGCTGCTAAGTTTGGTACTAACTATCAAGCGCTAGCAAGCTTGAATGGTATTTCAAATCCTAACCTTATCTACGTTGGACAAGTATTGCGTGTCAACGGTTCAGCAAGCACTGGTTCAGTTTACTATACAGTACGAGCAGGCGATAACTTGTCAGCAATTGCTTCACGTTATGGCACAAGCTACCAATCAATTGCAGCACTTAACGGTCTTGCTAATCCTAACTTGATTTTCGCGGGACAAACGCTTAAAATTAAATAAACACTTTAACACGCCCTCAGCTCTTGCTGGGGGCGTGTTTTGCGTTTATTGCTAAAAGAAGCTTTGGAAGCAGAATTTAAAAACGGAACATATAATCATAATTGGAATAAATTTTATCCACCTATTTTTGAAAATTTACAAGAAATAAAACTTGAATACTGTAATTCAGCAAAGAAAGTACACATAAGAATGGCAGATATCATAGCAAATCAAGCTTATTATTTGTCTAAAAGTGGGAAAATTAATGAATTAAAACAAAAAATGATTACACATTTTTTACCATAATTATCGGCTGACTAACGTATGCTAGCTCTATAATTTCTGTAGTGGGTAAAATCCTGCTAAGAAATTATAGAGCTTTTTATTTGCAAATAAAATAATAGAGGAGTAGACTTAAGGCATCAAATACTTAAGGAGTGTATCTATTATGTCAAACTATGAAGAAAAAGAAAGCAGAAGCATTAGTAAAAATTGCAGATGTTTTGAACAAACTGGATTCAAATTTAGAAGAATTAGATTCTCTAAATGAAGATGCAAAAAAACATAGTATGAGAAAATGGCTTGTTGAGAAAAAAGCCATGCATGAAATTAAAAAGATTGTACACGAAGCTGGTAAGTATGAAAAGTACGATGAAAAAGAACTACAAAAAGAAATTGAACATGTAGAACAATATATGTAAAAGAAAATATTAAAAAGAAGAGTGTGCAGTCCCTTTTTTTGTGGCTCTTTGTCAACTGTAGTGGGTGGCAAAGTTAAGCTCTAGCGAGAACAAATGATGTTCTCGCTTTTTTGCTGTTCAAAGCGATGTAAATACGTTTTTTTAAAGTGTCAAAGTTCCTGTAACCAAAAGTCGCAAGTGATAAATTGGATATATTGGATATATTGTTACATACTTATGATTCTGAATGTTGGGTGAACGTTGGAGGTAACCATTCCTTCCTAGTCATTGAACCTCTTAGGAAGTTGTAAGGTAGCTCCTCATAGCTCAGACCTAAGACGACTATCAGCTAATAAGTTGCATATATTTGAAGCAGAGCGAAGGCTCATTTAGTTAGTTGTTTTAAATTTGTGATAAATCCGTATTCCTGAAGGGGTATGTGATGGAGATCTAACCTTTGTTAGCTCTTTTTTTATTGTCGTTAAAACGGACTTATCACTAAATTGTGGTTATAACAGCAGTGCCTTAAATATTTAAATTTTGGGGCAAATTTGGGGCATAAGTTTGAAACTTTTGTGTTTTTACCTTCAAAAAGCAATATAGTTTCTATCTTATAAATGCTTATTTTTCAATGTTTCTTACTATTATATATCAATGAAATATCATCATCTAAAACTCAAAAAGTTCTTGATAAATAATTTAAAAAGCCTACCGTATCAAGCGTTACAGCTTATGTGATAGGCTTTTTTTATAGTTTTGGGGCATTTTTGGGGCATGAATTATATTGAATTGAGTATATCGACAACTTCAGTTCGCATATTTTTGGTAATATGGGTGTAAATTTGAATGGTTGTTTTTGAATCAGAATGACCAACCCTGTCCATAATTGCTTTTAAAGGGACACCCTTTTCAGCCAGGAAACTAACAAGCGTATGCCTAAAAATATGACTTGTTAAATGTTTAGGGATAGGGTTTGAGAGTCTATTGTTAGCAGCACGGATTGATTTGTTGAATGAGTTGTCTTGAATGGGTATGCCGTTCCTGCTAACGAATATATAACCTGTTTTCTTATAACTTTGGCTAGTGTCTTCTTCTAATTTATTTAAGAGTTGAACTTCATTTAAAATCTCCCGTTCCCTCTCTGTTAGAAGAGTCTCACGCCAGCTTGAATTTGTTTTAGGAGTTTGTTTTTGAGAATTTTCATAGCCACTAGTCATGTAATCTAAGGTGCCGTGAATTTCTATATACTCTTCTTTAATATTTTCAGGTCGCAATGCAATTGCTTCACCAAATCGGCATCCATTGTAAACCATAAATTCTGCAAGCAATGCAATCTTTTTTGAAACACTATGCCTATTCATTTCTTTTAATAGTCTGTATAGCTCATCTTTTTCAAGATATTTTTGTGTTATATTTTCAAAATCTTCAATTGTTTTGGGAGGTTTCGAAAGTTTAACGCCAGTTGCAGGATTTTCCGAAACATATCCGATACTGATCGCATAATCAAAAGTTTGTTTAAAGATTTGTTTTATACGTTTTTTCTTATCGAAGCTACCTGGGACGTCATCGACTAAGTTTTGTAAAAATTTAGTAGTTACTTTTGAAAGTAATACCTTTTCATCAATCACTTTCGTCAATCCTTTTACTTTGTACTCAATTGTTTTTTTGAGAAGTAGGTTTAAGGCTTGGTTTGTGATGATTCCACCATTCGTTTATAATATCAACTAACTTTGCATCTGTAGTGGTTAGTTTGGCTAGTTTTTCTTTTATTTTTCTATCAAGGATTCTTTGTGCTTCTTTGCGCGATCTTGGTGTGTCGCGGTCCATTAAAGTTGAAACTTTTCTCCACTCCCCAGTGTATGGGTGTCTATATCTTTCAACAAAATTTATTTTTCCACTTTTATGGTTTTCAATCCACATTTGCTTTATACCTCATTTCTATGTTAAAATGGGTATAGTAAAGAGGCCTACTACATGCAGGTTTTTACTATACTTTCAACTAATAACTGTACTCAAAATTTGGCGATGGAGAGTACAGTTATTTTTTGTTATAATAAATAAAAAGAACAACGATTAGGTGGTGGTATGATTGTTAAATTATTTTAAAAAAAGTAAACAATTGCAATCAAGTCAAAAAATTTTTTTGAAACAGCACTATCAAAAAAAAGCAGAATTAGACAAAGCTTTTAGAGAATCTGAGGAAAGAAACTATCACTTTAACAAAAAGTTTGATGATAGTTTTTCGCGCTACTCAAAATAAATTGCAATCGGTCTAACATAATAATCCCCTTTTGATGCGATATTAAATGAAGTAATTACAATTTCCATGAATGAGTTAGCAACGTTGGAAATAACTTCGTTAGCTGAATCAGTCTGTAAATTATCTATTGAAGAGTTCCCACTTTCTTTAGCGACCACTATACCTAGTATAGTGGCTTTTCTATTTGATAAATTCATTATTGATAACAAACTAGGTTTTAAACGAATATTTTCTGGCTCGCAAATACTTAGTGTATTATTAATTTTAGCCAAAATGGCCCCATCGTACAAACCAACCATGTAATCTGAAAATGTATTTAGCTTCTTAAAAATTTCAGGAAGAGAATTATCCAGCTGCTTTTGTAATTCCGTTTTTTTATCTTCAAGCTTAATTTTATTGCTTTTTGATATTTTAGATAATTCTTTTTCAATTTTTTCTATAGATTGAAAAATATCAGGCATAAGAAGTTTTAACTTCTCGGTGTCCATAGATTCATACAGTTTTTTAAAATCATAAAAAGTTACTCGATCATTTTGCTGAATAAATTGACCATCATCAGCACAGCCATTTACAATTTCATCTTTTAAAATTTCTAATAAAATATCAAGAGCATAGTCGTGAGTGGCAACTTCTATAAGTTCTTTATTTGTTTCAGAATAGACTAATGATTGTTTATCAGTGTTCGATTCTCCTCGATTTACATTAAAATTTGCCCCTACAGTAACTCCACCGCTAGTATTAAGAGAAGTTGCTTGCGTTGTTTCTTCAGAATTACTATTGGTTTCCCCTTTATCGAAAGCCCTTTTTAACACTAATCCTTGGTCATTTTGGGCAATTATTGAATTGACTAATTTTGTGTCAAGATAAATAATTTCTTTCAAAGTACTCCTACCTTTCTTTCCTATTCTCCTCAATCCATTTTTCAATCTTTTCGATTTGTTCATCAGTCAATGGATTTTCGTCAATATGATCCAGTAATTCCTGGATAAGCTCTTTTAAATCCCTTTTCATAAATTCCCCTTTTAGTCAGTCAAACCAGACTGTGATTTACTTGTTAAACTATCATTAGTAAATTGCAAAACAAAGTTTGCACCAACGTTACCTTTGATACCAGTAATCCAGTTTGCTGTGACAGATTTTGAACCAGAAATTAAGCTTTCGCTTGTTGTATCAGGTTCGCCCAGTGTATTCACTACGTCAGCATAAGAAGTGCCAGTTGCTAAATTATTGAATTCAGTCAAACCAATTTTAGAATCACGAGAGAATTGGAAACCAGAAATCATTTTACTAGTAGCATTATTATTGATAAATTGAATCGATACAGTAATGCCAGTAGCGTTACCGTTACCAATCCAAGTGACTTGTTCTACATTCATGCCATTTATTGATGTTGTGGAAGTAGAAGACTGGATTTCCAT
>CYGL01000352.1_pt1 | contig 19765 bp, 30 predicted proteins | sample 485531 | NCBI WGS metagenome assembly CYGL01 (sample SAMEA3497897, study PRJEB9818) | human gut metagenome | reverse complement strand
GACCTGCGCGATGCCGACCTGCGCGATGCCGACCTGCGCGATGCCGACCTGCGCGGTGCCAACCTGCGCTGTGCCAACCTGAGCAATGCCGACCTGAGCGATTCCGACCTGTGCAATGCCGACCTGTGCGAGGCATCTATAGATCAAATGATGTGGAATATTTATACGGTGTTCTATCCGTTGCAATGTCCGGAATCCGGCTCTTATATCGGCTATAAAAAGGCAAGTGGCCTTGTTGTGGAGTTGGAAATCCCCGCAGATGCACGCCGGTCCTCCGCTACTAGCCGAAAATGCCGCGCCAGTAAGGCCAAGGTATTGAGTATCACAGATATCAACGGAAATCCTGCTGGCGGCCAGGTAAAGAGCAATTATGATCCGAACTTTGTTTATGCCATAGGCGAAACCGTTGAGGTGACTGATTTCGACGATAACCGATGGAACGAGTGCTCCACTGGCATTCATCACTTTATTACACGGGCGGAAGCCGTTATTTACGAATAAAAGCGCCGCTCCCCGGTGTGCGAGACCAGAGGGCGGCAAGAGAAAGAACATCTGCCCTTATTTTAGGGCACGAAGGAGGGAAAGTCAATGCTGAATACCAGAAATATTTCAGCCCTGCTGCGCTGGGCGATGGAGAATATCGGCTACCCAATCGACGAGATTAACGCCCTGGACGGGACAATACATATCCGCCTCTCGGATGGCCGAACCGGATTTCTTTATATGGGCGAGGATGGGCCATATGCAGCCATTCCGGTCATGATACACCTATATTTGGATCCGCTCCGGGACGAACAACTGAAACACCCCATTGGGACTTGTGCCAGGTGCGGGAATGATCTATATCCATACGATGATGAGGAAATTTGCCAAATTTGCAAGGAGGAAATCGAACATGGATACCAGTCTGATGAACCGGAACCAGCAGAGCCGCATGGGCGAGTACCAGGAGAGCAAGGCACTCTCGGAGATTAAGGGCAAGATGTACCTTGCCCGGCAGTTCCCTCGGGATCCCGATTGGTCCCTGCAGAATGTTCTGCGGGAGTGTGAGCGGCCGGAGCTGGCCGAGTCTGCCCAGTATGAGTTCCCCAAAGGGGAGAGTGTGGTCAAAGGCCCCTCGATCCGGCTTGTGGAGGTGCTGGCCCGCCACTGGGGCAATATCGACAGCGGCGTCAACGAGATTGAGGCCAACGACGGCAGCACCATGATCAAGGCGTATGCCTGGGATCTGGAGTCCAATGTTAGCGATGAGAAGACCTTTTCTGTCAAGCACGAGCGCACCACCAAGCGCGGCAGCTACAAACTCACCGACGAGCGCGATATATACGAGATGGTGGCTAACAAAGGGGCCCGACGGAAGCGGGCCTGTCTGTTGGCAGTCATGCCCGGCTGGTATGTGGATGCCGCCGTGGCCGCCTGTGAGGAGACCTTGAAAAAGTCCATGACCAACGGGCGTAGCATGGAGGACGTGATTCAAAGCCTAGTTTCCGCCTTTTCTGAATTTGCAATTTCTCCGGCACAGATTGAAGAGAAGATGGGCAAGGAGATTGGCAAGCTGTCCAAGAACGACGCGGTGAAGCTTAAGCATCTGTACTCCGCCATCAAGGATGGTTTTTGTCAAGCCTGGAGATGCCTTCGGAGCGGCCCAGGAGCAGGCCGAACTCCCCTCTGACAGTGAGGCGGAGAGCCTGAACGCACTGAACCAGCAGTTGGCCATGGGAGGTACCAATGGATCTGACAAGGGATAACTACTACACCCCAGAGGCGGATTGGGCATATATGTCGTGCTCCCAGTACCAGGGATGGTGCGAGTGCGAGGCCAAGCAGATGGCCAAGCTCCAGGGCCGGTGGGTGGACGAGCCCAAGGAGGCATTCCTGGTGGGAAACTATTTCCACACGCACTTTGAGGGCCCGGAGGCCCATGAGCAGTTCTGCCAGGAGCACTTTGAGGAGATCTACAAGACCAAAACCCTCAAAGACAAGGCCACCGGCCTGGAGACGGTGGTGGCTACCGGGAAGCGGGCGGCCTATGAGCAGGCCGACAAGATGATCCAGACGGCGGAGCGGGATCCCCTGATCCGCTCTCTCCTGGATCTCCCAGGCGAGAACGAGATGATCATGACAGGGAAGCTATTCGGCGTTCCCTGGCGGATCCGGGTGGACAAGTACGCGCCGGACGGGCGGCTGATCATTGACTACAAGACCGTGGCAAACATCAACGAGCTCAAGTGGAGCAGCGAGCTCCACGAAAAGGTGACCTTTATCGACGCCTACGGCTACATGATGCGGGCCGCCGTATACTCCGAGATTGAAAAGCAGTTCAGCGGGAACCCGACGGATCCGCACTTTATTATCGTCGCCATATCCAAGCAGGATTACCCGGACAAGGACGTGCTGGAGCTCAACCACCGCCAGCGGTATGACTACGAGTTGGAGCAGATCAAAGAGCGCATCCAGCGTATCCAGCGGGTGAAGGACGGCTCCATGAGGCCCACCCGCTGCGGGTTCTGCGATTACTGCCGGGCTACCAAGCGGCTGTTCGCCATCCGGCCGTATTTCCGCCTGATGCCCGAATTCCGAGAGGGGCGTGAAGAGGATTATGCCGACCAGGGAGAGGCCGTGGCTGACCCATCGTCGGAGGGAGCCGTGGGTGATCTGCCCGCTATGCGGTGCGCCGATCCAATGGCGAAAGACTGACGTGGACGGCTGGGTACCCTGCGACCAGACCCCGGTGCTCTTTATCCGGGGCGGGAAGTTCCGCCTGGTCAAGCACCGGGATCTGGTGTACGGACAGCTCTACACCCCAGGCCGCCAGGAGCGTCCCCAATATGCTTGGATGCCCCACTACTACACCTGCCCCGTTTTGCGCAGAGAGCGCATACAATGGGCCTCAGACAACCGAGAAAGGGGATAATATGGAAAAGCTGCTGCTTACGCGCAAGGAGGCTGCTGATGTGTTGAACATCAGTGTGGATACATTGGACGAGCTTAGAGACGCTAAAAAGATCCGGTGCGTCAGAATCGGAGTACGGGTCTATTACAGTCCGGATGAACTAAGGGCCTTTATTACGAAGGAGGGCTACGTGTGCTGAACCGGATTGTACTTATGGGCCGCCTAACTAAAAACCCAGAGTTGCGTCACACCCAGTCCGGAACCCCTGTGGCTTCCTTCTCCCTGGCGGTGGATCGGGACTTCAAGGACAAGCAGACCGGAGAGAAGGCTACGGACTTCATCGACATTGTGGCTTGGCGGCAGACGGCGGAGTTTGTCTCCCGCTTCTTCACCAAGGGCCGTATGGCCGTGGTGGAGGGCCGTTTGCAGCTCCGGGACTGGACCGACCGGGACGGCAACAAGCGCCGTACCGCCGAGGTGCTGGCCGAGCATGTGTACTTTGGCGACTCCAAGCGGGATGCGGAATCCGGCGGGGCCTATACACCGCCTCCGGCGGAGCCAGGTTCCGGTGGGGCGGAGTTCGCGGAGCTGACGGAAGACGATGGGGAGCTGCCATTTTAATCTACAACGCATCCAGGCGTATCGGTCAGAAGAGCCAGGGCGAACAGGGATAGACGGCGGGGTGTGCCCCGTGCAGTATTCCGACGACCGCCCCCTTCTGCCCCCTTCCTCTTTCCCCCACACCCCCTATCTCTATCCCCCTATTATCCCCCCGTTCCTCCTCCTTCTCCTGAGAGAATGGCGGTAATTTGGAGGAGAAGAAGGCTTCTATCGGTAGACTTCCGGTAGAAGTACAGGAAGGACGTGACGCTGTGACCCGAGAGGATACGGACAATCTGTTCAAGTTGTTGGCCATCTTCCGCCCAAACGACCCCCGTGCCGAGGACACAACGCTGAAATCGGCCTGGGCGCTGGTGCTGGAACCGTATGCCGTCGAGGACGTTCGGGCGGCGGTGGCGGCCTACTTCCGGGAGAAGAAGTTCTGGCCAGATGTGACGGACATCTCCTCCCGATGCCCGCCGCTCCCACAAATGCCGCACCAACCTCCGCCCCTGACAGGTGGCTACATAGACCACGCGGTAGAAGCCCTTCGGGAGCGGTGGCAGGAGCTTCGCCGTCAGTGCCGGGCGACCGGGGTTCCGGGCACTTGGGAAGAGGCAAAAAAGTCAGGGCTGACCTGGGCGGCCTGGATGGAAATTCTTGATGAAAGGGGCCTTGGCTTGTGAATAAATACGGCAACAAGAAGGCGGTGCGAAATGGCATCACTTTCGATAGTCAGAAAGAGGCCGCACGGTATGACCAGCTCATGCTTCGGCTTTGTGCCGGAGAGATTCGGGATCTGAAGCTCCAGCCGGAGTTCACACTCCAGGAGGCGTTCACGACACCGCTGGGCGAGCGTGTTCGGGCCATCAAGTACCGGGCCGACTTTGCATATGAGCGGCCTACAGAGCCGGATTGCACGGGTGCCGTCCACTGGCTGCCTGTGGTGGAAGATGTGAAGGGCTTCCGAACCAAGGAATATGAGCTAAAGAAAAAGCTCATGGCCGGGCGCGGAATCCATGTGGTGGAGGTGTAGGGCATGGACAAGCACTGTGCTAACTGCATCTACAGGTGCTATATCACCGCCGGGCTGTACTGCTGCGACTACATAGGCTGTACCGGGCATGCACGCTCTTTGATCTGCCCGCCGGGCGCACGCTGCACAGAGAAAAAGACAGTTCAACGCACCCCGCCGAATCCAAACGGGAGGCCAAAGGCTGTATTTGACGAGGCAACATGTATGCAACTGTACCAGAAGGGCATGAGCGATATCAAGATTGGGAAGCACTTTGGCTTATCAAAAAATCCAATCGCCGCATGGAGGGCTCGGAATAACCTGCCATCAAACAGTAGGTCTCCGCAAGCCAGGATGGCATTTCTCAATGGCCGCTGATAAAGGAGGAACCGAACGATGGACGATAAGACGCGCGCCCTGTTGGGCGATAGAGAGGCGGCTAAGCTATGAGGGTGTTGGTGGCCTGTGAGGAGTCGCAGGAAGTCTGCAAGGCGTTCCGGGCGCTGGGGCATGAGGCGTACAGCTGCGACATTGAGCCGTGCAGCGGGGGGCATCCGGAGTGGCATCTGAGATGTGACGCGCTGGAGTTGTTGAAAATACAGTGGGATATGATTCTGGCGTTTCCACCCTGTACATACTTGTCAAACGCTGGTGCTAAGCACCTGTTTCGCGGCGGCATCCTCAATCAGGAGCGATACCAGAAAGGTTTGGAGGCAAAGGAGTTTTTTCTGAAATTTCTGGACGCGGACTGCCCGAAAATCTGTGTTGAAAATCCAGTATCCAGCAGAATTTATGAAATGCCGCCGCACAGCCAGGAGGTGCAGCCCTGGATGTTCGGGCATCCCGCCCAGAAGAAAACAAGACTGTGGTTAAAAGGTTTGCCGCTTTTGGAACCGACAGACATCGTAGACCCGGAGTGCGGATGCCATGAAGCTGGTACATGGTTCATGAAAGGCGGCAAAGGCCGGCAGAAAAACAGGGCCAAGACCTTTCCGGGCTTGGCAAAGGCGATGGCCCAACAATGGGGAGGTATATGTGATGGATGATATTAAATTAGCCCTGCTTGGCAATCAAGAGGCGGCCAAGCGGCTGACGGATGCGGGGGTGCTGCTGGCGTGTGCTCACTGTGGAAAGCAAGCATACATATCGGTTGATTATGAGTGTGAGCCAGACAGTATGGGCAGGAAATGGTCGTACACAGTTGTATGCGGTACTTGCTGCGCGACATCGGGTTTATGTTTTTCGCCAGAAATGGCTCGCCTCGCCTGGAACGCCCGCGCGCCGATTCTGAGCGCGAAGGAGATGAAAGAGTTAAGTCATGGATAATTTACAACCAAGCCGAATTAACGGGGGGAACTCTTCCACTGGACGCAAAGCATCGGATTTTTACCCAACGCCCCCAGAGGCAACGGTCGCACTATTGAAGTTTCTTAGCTTGCCCGCACAAGCACATATCTGGGAACCCGCTTGTGGAGAAGGTCACATGGTTGATGTTATGGAGGCAATGGGGTATGAAGTAACAGGGACAGACATCCAAGCTGGAGATGACTTTTTGACCATTCCTTTGATGGGCTGTGACTGGATCATTACGAACCCTCCGTTTCGACTGGCGGAGCAGTTTATCAGGCAGTGTGCAAAGCATAAGAAACCGTTCGCACTGCTGCTGAAGGTTCAGTTTTGGAATGCAGCGAAGAGATATAAGCTGTTCCGCGAAATCACGCCTACAAGGGTACTTCCGCTGACTTGGAGACCGGACTTCACGGGGAAGGGGCAGGCTATGATGGATATGGCGTGGTGTGTATGGGATTTAGCGCCAAGAGGCACTACATATTTTTTGCCACTTGAGAAGCCGAACGCGGAGGAGTTGGAGATGCTGGAAAAGGAGGCCCAGCCGTGACGCGGGAAGAAGCGATTGACATTTTGGCGGAAAGCAAGCGACAGAATGAGGTTATGAGAGATAACCCAAGCACGTTTTGGGTGTCACACCAAATGGCTGATGGAGTTAAAAATGCAGAAAGACGAATTGCAGCTCTTAACCTCGCCCTTTCCGCCCTCCGCCCAGTCAGCCGGGAGCAGGTGGAGCGGGTGTGGCCGGGGTGTAACCGTTGCAAAGATCCTGATACAGCAATCGCATGGGAGCGGTGGGGGCACCAATACTGTTCTCAATGTGGCCGCCCCCTCTCCCCGGAGGCATGGGAGGAATTGAGAAAGAGACTGGAGGCGCTGAACAATGGGAAGGGCGAGTGATAAACAAACGATGCTAGGCCTCATCATCGATGCAAAGCGCACAGACCCGGAAACAGGCAGTTTTGCGGAGTATCTGGCTGAGCATATGCCCACCCTCACCCCGCCGAACGAGTGGGTGAGCGTGGAGGAAAGGCTTCCGGAACTGCCAGAGAAGGATTGGTGCAGCAAAATGGTTATTTCTTGCGATAAAAATGGCCATGTAGCACCGATGATTTGGGAGCGTGCACAGGTTAGAGGGAAAATGATAGAACGATGGAAATATCATTGGGATAGAATCTATGACGGCGCTGGAATCACCCACTGGATGCCACTCCCCGCACCGCCTGGTGAGGGCAATAATGTCCCTAACGAACCGCCGAACGAGCCGCTGACGCTTGGACTGGTCGATAAGTATGGCGCACCTCTGTATGCAGGTGACACCGTGACTGCTGACAAATTTTTTATGTACGCTATCCGGTACGGAAGCCACAATGTAAACCCGAAGCAATGTGAACCCGCCTATCAGGTCGGGTGGTATCTGGAAATTGTTTGGGCACTCTACAACGAAGACAAAACGTATATCGGGCACACTGAGGCGCTGTATGACATTGGTGGAGTGGCTGCCAGATACCCGGCCCATTGTGCGGATACTACGGAGGGAGTACAAAACCTGCTGTTGTATAAGCACCGCCTGCCGGAGGTATCGCCATGAGACGCCAATACACCCGCCAGGAGCTAGAATCCATCACCCAGGAGACCGCAATCTACATTGAGGGGGCAGGCATAGCTCAGCTCCAATGGGGCGGTTTGGAGATTGCTCAGGGCGTGAAGGACGGGTACCTATACTGCAAGCATATCAAACCGTTTAGCCTGGATCTGTACGACAAATACTGGATGGCTTTTGATGGGCCGCCGGAAAGGAAGGAGAACGCATGAAAACGATTTGCATTACTTGCAAAAATGACTGCAATAACGCCGGTACAACGGCCAGAATTTCTTGGTGCCCTCAGTACAAACCAGGACGAATTTTGTCCAACGCCGACCGCATCCGGGCCATGAGCGACGCAGATTTGGCGAGATGGCTTGAATACGAGGGTGGAGGAGCCTGTGCAGAGGTTTATGGGTGGCTGGCGTGGCTCCAGCAGCCAGCGGAGGAGGGCAACAATGGACATTGAGAAGCTGGATATAAACGCAGTATGCTTTGGTATCCTTTGCAATTTTACCCCTGTATGCGGAGAAGAACGAGCAAAAGAGGCGGTTGAACTCGTCCGTACGCTCCAGGCCGAAAACGAGAAGCTGCGGGCCGAGCTGGAGCAAGTGAAGCGGGAGAAGGATGCGGCGGTGGAATGTTGCCGGGGATATTGCGAGTCATGTGCATTTGAAAGAGATTGTGCCAAACACGACATGAACGACGCAGCGCCGACACGCTGGTATTACGGTGACTGTGAAGATTGGGAATGGCGCGGCCCGGAGGAGGGGTGAGCATGGAGAGACTGACATACTGGTGTGACAATGGGCTATGGTGGTGGAAAATGGTTTGTAGCTATCGATGCGGAAGGAGGAGAAGATTACGGTCCGCACGTTGACCGCCTCGCAGCCTATGAGGAGACTGGCTTGGAGCCAGGGGAAATTGAACAACTTAAGGGTGAGGTTTTCGGCCTAAGATTGGACAAGCAAGAGTTAGAGCAATATCGTGCTCTCGGCCCCATTGACCGCCTCCGCGAACTGGCCCAGACGGGCAAAGACGGAAAAATAAAAGCGTACATCGTGGATAGCTTTTATTGCGATATCTGCCAGAAACGGCACGACAGGATAAAAGAGATCAAAGTTTATTTGACCCGCGACGCTGCCGAGGCCGCACTTTCAGAAAGAAGGTAGTTTATGCCAAGCAAAAAAGAAAATGGACGGTATAAGCAATGCTGCTATCAGTGAAGAGATACAGGCTTGCTTGCAGAAGGCTTTAACGATGATGGAGGAAAAACAATGAGAGAAATCCTTTTCAAAGCCAAGCGGCTGGATAATGGCGAGTGGGTGAAAGGAAGCTTGATTTCGTTTGCAGATGGAGGGCGATCGATTTTACCATCTGAGAGTGCTGTACTTTACAAGAAGGGCGAGTCTCTTTTTTCTACTGTAAATTGCCTTGAGGTCGACCCTTCCACGCTCTGCCAGTACACCGGCCTGACCGACAAGAACGGGAAGAAAGTGTTTGTTGGGGTACGATTGTAAAATGCAGCCGTGGTTGCACCCAGTGAGGTGGTATGGGTTACAGGAACACGGCGGAACCTTTATCGGAGGAATGCCAGCAATCTATCTATCTGACTTGATGCCAGGATACGCATGGACGGGGGAGGAAGAAATTATAGGCAACATCCACGACGGGGAGGGCGGACAGTGAAGGCGCTCGAAATGGCATTTGCCTGTTTATCATACATAGCATTTCTGGCATTTTGTCCTTCTGTTTTGCTGCCGCTTCGGTATGTGGTGGGCGTTTCTTTGGATGTGGTTTTTCCCGACTATGAGATATAAAAGTGATGGGGAGGGCGGACAGCATGAGTGAGTGGATTAGCGCCAAGGAGAGACTGCCGGAAAAGGATGGATGGTATTTGGTCTATGCCCCTAGATATTGGGGTAACAGCAAAATTTATGGACTTGATGGCCTTGCATATTCCAACTTTAAACACAACTACAAAGATCACTGGGGAATCGAAAGACGAATGGGAAGAGGATGGCCTGGGATTGTCACCCACTGGATGCCCCTCCCTGAACCGCCGAAGGAGGGATAGCCCTTGAACGAGTTCCCGGAGAGGCTAAAGAGGCTCAGGGAAAGAAACAGGTTAAAACGGTGTGCACTAGCAGAGTGCTGTAAATTGGACAGGAATGCAATTGGGAGGCTGGAGCGAGGAGAAATGGAGCCATCCAGAAAAGCGCTGGAGGGATTGGCTGATCGATTTGATGTGTCCATTGACTACCTGCTGGGGCGAACCGATTGGCCAAATAGCCCTCCGAAAAAAAGTAATAAAATTTCTTGAAATTCACAGATTTGTGAATTTTAGACTTTAACTATGCGAAAATGGGAGTGTGGGAGCGTGTGCCCCCGCGCTCCCATTTTCTTTCATCCCCCTTCCTCCTTCACATGGCGGGGGTGGCGTCGGTGATCTGCCGCCCCCCCCTCCGTGTGCAATATGCCGCAGGCTGAAAACCACCCGATAAACTGGGCGGAGGGTCGCGCCCTCCATGCGGCAGAGCCGACAGTCATAGTGTCGGGCAAAAAAGCGGTGGCAGCTATGACCTGCCCCGGTGTGCCGACACATAAAAAGCGGCTGCGCCCGGCGGAGCGTGTAGAGACGGAATCCGCCACATATGCCGAGTGCAGTAGCAGAAGCGGAAGCGGCGGCCCGTTACGTCGCGGACGTGTGGCGGCTCAATGCCGCCTCTCGGCTCCAAACGCAGAGGGAAAGCAAAAGAGGCACTGCGCGATTAAATTAAATGCCAATGGGCGGCTGGACAACCTACTGTCCGCCATATGCCGCTCCTCGCCGCTTGAGGCGGGCGGTGGCACCAGATGTATGGCACCACAGGCTAAAAGCAGACGGGCCTTCCTTGTGCGCTGTGCGAAAGCGGCAAGGTGAAAAAATTATTTTTGGCTGACCCCGGCCCTATAAAGATGAACGGTTCCGACTGACGACACCAGCGGAGGGGTTGAGATGTACCGTGATTATCAAGGCTGTTCCTATGGATGGAGTATGTGAGGTGAGGATGGAAAGGTGTGGAAACGTAGACCGACCAGCGGTGTCTAAGCGTCAGTAGCAGAAACGGAAATAGGTTGCTGATTGTAATACAGCCTTGATGATTGTGATGTGATACCGCACAGCGGATTACATACAGGCCCGCGGCAAGCCTGACCAACCCCGCAACATACCCCGCAAGGGGTATCTATGCCCCCAAAAGCGCGCGAGCTGGAGAGGGCAAAAAAGCCGCCCCCGGAGGGGCGGCAGGATTAGCTCAGAATTTCTTTCAGTTTGTCCAAATTCCAGGCATTGGGGCTGACCTTGCCGCTCTCCCAGCGGGATATCACGGCCTGGTTAACGTCCATCGCATCCGCAAGCTGGGCTTGAGTCAAGCCTTTGGCCTTTCTGGCGGCGGCAATATCAAACTCGACAGACGCAAGGGGGCGCTTGCCTTTACCGGCAAAATAGCCTAACTGCCAAGCCCCCTGCATTTCAAGGGGCTGGAACTTTTCAGACCCTCCCTCCACGGGCGGGTCAATGCTGGTGATCTCGCAAAGCGCCTCAGCAACCTGCCGGTCGAGATCCCTCTTTAGGAGGCCAAGCCTGTGAGCATCAGAAATGACTCTGGCGAGTGCTGTATACGGGCGCTGAGCGGCAAGGGTGAGATCCCCTCCGATCTCCTGCGGATATGCCGCCGCGTTGAGCCGACCGAACACCCAGCCAAACACGTATGCTTCTCTGTTTGTCATCAGCAACCGACCTCCTTGAAATAACGGTATTCCATTTCGTCATAAACATTGACCTTGATCTTAACCTTGCTGTCAGGATACTGGGAGGCATAACGAGCGGCACAATCCTCGGCTCCCTTCTTGTCGTCCATATAAGCACCCATCATCCAGCCGTCTTTGCAAACGCAATATTCATAGTGTTTCATGACTTTACCTCCTATATTGTTCCTTTTACTTTTTATGACTTAATTATATCATAAAATATGATATTGTCAATACATATTTTGAAAAATATTTGCCGCCCCGCAGTTGCAGGAGACGGGGGTGGCCCCAACGAGAGGAAACGCATGGCGGGATATTCCCCCGCCGCCTCTCAAACAAAAGATCAGGGCTAGGCCGACGGGCCGAAAAGGGAGGTGCCACCTTACTCCCCTGCCCTGAGTCAACATAAAGGTGGGAAGCAAAACAGAAAGGGTGGTATCTACATGAACGAACTAATCAAAGTTGACTTTAGCGGCGAAAAGCCAGCAGTATCAGCGCGGGAACTCCACGAGTTTCTAGAGGTAGAAACACCGTACCACAAGTGGTTTCCCCGTATGTGCGAATATGGATTCGCTGAAAATGAGGATTACGCAGTCACGGACATTTTTGTCCATAACCCCGCTGGCGGCCCTCAGAGCATGAAAGATGCCGCCGTCTCTATCGATATGGCCAAGGAGATCTGCATGCTACAGCGGAACGAGAAGGGGAAGATTGCCCGGAAGTATTTCCTCCAATTGGAAAAGGATTGGAATAGCCCGGAAAAGGTAATGGCCCGTGCGCTCCAGATAGCAGATCGAAAGATTAAGATGCTGGAGGCGGAGAAGGAGACCAACCGGCCGAAGGTGCTGTTTGCGGATTCTGTGGCTGCCTCCAATACATCCATACTGGTTGGAGAGCTGGCAAAGCTCCTCAAGCAGAATGGGGTGGACACTGGGCAGAACCGTCTCTTTGACTGGATGCGGAACAACGGATATCTGATCCGCAGAGAGGGCACGGATTACAACATGCCCACACAGCGCTCGATGGAATTGGGCCTGTTTGAAATCAAGGAAACCAGCATTACACATGCAGATGGGCACGTTACAGTAAACAAGACTCCGAAGGTGACGGGGAAAGGACAGCAGTTTTTTATCAACATGTTTCTTGGTTGACAACCCACACGGGTGTATCGCTTAACAGGCTGTGACGGCTGGCCGTATCCGAGCCAGAGCTCGACAGTAGGCGGCGATGTAGCAAAGTCTAGCAAATGCTAGCAAACCGGGAGAGAGAAAAAGAAAGAAAACCGCCCCCTTTTTCCCCCTCTTCCTTCCCCCCTATAACCCCCTATCTATTACCCCCTATAATCCCCCAGAAAAGAAAGAAAAAGAGAGAGCGCGTTGGGGGAGACGGAGGAGGATCGGAAGACTCTACTTAGGCGAGAGGTGGTGAGCCCGTTGTGGCAAAAGGCAAATATCAGCGGTGGGCTGGAGCCGGACGGGCTCCTGCTGCTGGAGGGCTGGGCTCGGGATGGGCTGACAGACGAGCAGCTTGCCGAAAAAATGGGAATAAACCCCGCAACCTTGTACGATTGGAAGAATAAGCATCCCGAGATTTCCGAGGCCCTAAAAAAGGGCAAGGAAATCGTGGATATCCAGGTGGAAAACGCCCTCTTAAAACGGGCCTTGGGCTATGAGTACATGGAGGAGCGGGCGGAGATCAGCGAAAAGGACGGCCGGAAGGTCATCCAGACCGTGAAGCAGGTCATACCAGACACGGCGGCGCAGATTTTCTGGCTGAAAAACAGGCGGCCGGACAGGTGGAGGGACAAGCCCCAGGAGAAGGCGGAGACTGTGGCCCAGGCTGATGAAATGACCCTGTCCGACAAGCTGGCGGCCATCAGAGAGGCGGCGAGGACGATTGACAACTAACGAGCTGGCCCGGTTGGCCGTCTGGTACAACCATCTCAGGGACACCAGCAACGACACTTTTATGCCGCTGTTTTCCTGCGAAAGCCGCTATCTGGTGCTCAAGGGCGGAGGCGGCTCTGGCAAGTCCATCTTCGCCGGGCGCAAGGTGCTGGAGCGCTGCGTTTCCGAGCCGGGCCACCGGTTCTTGGTGTGCCGCAAGGTGGCGCGGACGCTGCGGGAGAGCTGCTTTGCACAGCTCCGTGGGCAGATTTCCGAGCACTATCCCGACAGCGGGGCCGTGGTCAACCGGGGAGAGCTGCGCATCGTATTTCCCAACGGCTCCGAGATACTCTTTGCCGGATTGGATGACGTCGAAAAGCTCAAATCCATCTATGACATCACCGGGATCTGGATTGAGGAGGCGTCGGAGCTGCTGGAGGCCGACTTTAACCAGTTGGACATCCGCCTGCGGACACAGTGCCCCTACTACCTCCAGATGATTCTCACATTCAACCCGATCAGCATTACACACTGGCTCAAGGGGCGGTTCTTCGATCGGAGCGACTCCCGGGCCACGGTGCACGAGTCCACCTACAGGGACAACCGCTTTCTCACCCAGGAGGCGGTGCGGACGCTAGAGGCGTTCCGCGACACAGACGAGTATTATTACATGGTCTACTGCCTGGGCCAGTGGGGCGTCACCGGAAAGACCGTATTTGATGCCAAGGCCGTGACCGCCCGGCTGCTGGAGCACATCCAGCCGGTGCGGGTGGGGTATTTCGCCTATGACTACGACGGGCGGGCGGTATCCGGTATCCGGTGGGTGGACGACCCGGGGGGCTTTATCAAGGTCTACCGGGCGCCGGAGGCGGGCGTGCCCTATGTGGTCGGCGGAGACACCGCCGGGGACGGCTCGGACAGCTTTGTGGCCCAGGTGCTGGACAACTGCACCGGGGAACAGGTGGCCGTCCTCCGACACCAGACCGACGAGGATCTGTACTCCATGCAGGTGTATTGCCTGGGCATGTGGTACAACACCGCGCTGGTGGGTGTGGAGGCCAACTGGAGTACCTACCCTATCCTGACGCTGGAGCGGCTGGGCTATCCCAACCAGTACGTCCGGGAGGTGCTGGACGACTACACCCACGGCATCAAGCGGTCGTTCGGTTTCTGGACATCGACAAAAACACGCCCGGTCATCCTCTCCGAGCTGATCCGGGCCGTGCGGGAGGACATTACCATCGTGTCCGACGAGACCACGTTGCAGGAGATGCTCACCTTTGTGCGGGGCGAGGACTACAAGCCAAGGGCCGAGGAGGGCGCGCACGACGACTGCGTTATGGCCCTGGCAATTGCCCACCACATCCGCCCGCAGCAGAGATACACCGTGGAGGCCGGCCGGAAGGCTGGCGGCGCGGTGTGGGACGACTCCATGTGGGAGGACTATAACAACGCAGGCCCGGAGGAGCGGGAATACCTGATCAAGAAATGGGGGGAGCCCAAACGATGAAAAAGAGAGACAAAGACCGGCTGCGGCTGTGGCAGGACAGGCTCGGGCGGGCCAACGCGGCATATGAGCCGGAGCTGTCCAAAATGGACGGGCGGGAGGAGCTGTACCAGGGCTGCAGCCGCATCCGGCCCATCGTTTGTACCGCCCGGAAGAAGGAGACCCCCCACGTGCGCAACCTGTGCGCCGAGATGATCGAGAGCCAGGTGGACAGCAACATCCCCCAGCCCAAGGTCACGCCCCGGCGCAGAGAGGACGAGTGGCGGGCCAAGCTCATCGAGGACATGCTCCGCAACGAGTTGGACCGGCTGCCCTTTGAGCAGATGAACGACATCATGGAGCGCACCATCCCCATCCAGGGCGGCGGGGCCTTTTTGGTGGAGTGGGATAACAGCAAGGCGGGAAGCGCCACCGTGGGAGAGCTGGCCGTCTCCACCCTCCACCCAAAGCAGATCATCCCCCAGGCCGGGGTTTACACCGGCGTAGAGGATATGGACTACATCATTCTCAAAATTCCGCAGACCAAGGGGTACATCAAGCGCACCTACGGCGTGGACGTGTCTGAGGAGGCAGAGGAGGAGCCGGACGTCAAGGGCGGCAGCGGCGAGGGCACGGCGGACGACATGGTGACCCAGTATGTGGCCTACTACCGCAACCCGGACGGGGGGATTGGCCTGTTTTCCTGGGTGAACGACACGGACGCTGGAGGACTTTGGAGGACTATCAGGCCCGGCGGCTGCGCCGGTGCGCCCGGTGCGGCGCGGTGGAACCCCTGGAGGCTGAGCCGGTGGATGCCCCGGCGGACAAGGGGCTGCTGCCCGGGCATGACCCCCGACGGGGCGGGCGCGGGGCCGGACGGCACGCCCACCGGGCGGCGGGGCAAGCGGAAGGTCTGCCCCTACTGCGGCGGCGACAAGTGGGAGGAGGCCAAGGAGGAGTACGAGGAGGTCTATGTCCCCATACCCCGCAGCGACGGCACCGAGATTCCGGGGGCGCGGCCGGTGGAGGTTGTCACCGATACAGTGGACGAGCTGGGCTTGCCCGCGGTGGCGGTGGTGCAGGAGCCGACCCGGATTCCCTTCTACAAGCCGGACATCTACCCGGTTATCCTCCAAAAAAATGTGAGCGTGTACGGCAGGTTCCTGGGGGACAGCGATCTGGACAAGATTGCCGACCAGCAGAACACCACCAACCGCATCGAGGCCAAGATTATAGACAAGCTCACTAAATCGGGCAGTTACATCAGCCTCCCCAACGACGCCAAGATCCGCTACGACGAGGAGGACATGAAGAAGATCTATCTCTCCAGCCCGGCGGACAAGTCCTATCTGGACGTGTACGACCTCCAGGGGGATATTGAGCAGGACATGGCCTATCTGGCGCAGGTATACGAGGAGGCGCGGCAGGGTCATCGGAATCACCGATTCCTTCCAGGGCCGCAAGGATTCCACCGCCACCAGCGGGACGGCCAAGGAGTTCTCCGCTGCCCAGGCCGCCGGACGGCTGGAGTCAAAACGGGTCATGAAGAATGCGGCCTACGCGGCGCTCTTTGAGGCCATGTTCAAGTTTAAGCTGGCCTACGCCGACGAGCCGCGGCCTGTGGTCTCCCACGACATCGAAGGCCGGGCCGAGTACCGGCAGTTCAACCGCTACGACTTCCTGGAGCAGGACGAGACGGGGGAGTGGCGGTGGATTGACGATTTCCTCTTTTCCTGCGACACATCCGCCCCCCTTGCCAACAACCGGGAGGCCATGTGGCAGGAGACGCGGATGAACCTCCAGACCGGGGCGTTCGGCGACCCGACCAACCTCCAAGACCCTGATCCTTTTTTGGACGAAGATGGAGCTGCTGCACTATCCGGGCGCGGGCGANACCCAAGACCTATCTGGAGCAGGAGTATCAACAGCAGCAGGCCATGATGCAGCAGCAGATGGCAATGCAGCAACAGCAAATGCAGCAACAGCAAATGCAGATGCAGGCGGTACAGGAGACGGTCTCCCGAGCCAAGCAGGAGTGCGGCCGAGGCCGCGCAGGACGGGGGGATCCCGGCAGCAAGGGCCACCTATATGGCATAAAATCAAGCGCACGCCAACAGCGAAGAAATGGCAAATCCAGGAGAAAGGAGGTGCGCAGTATGGCGAACGGATACATCGGCAAGGTCAGCCACAGCGGTGTGCAGAAGGTCACCGCCCCCAACCCCGCCACGGGAAAGAAGGGGAACGGCACAGCCAAGAAGGGCAACGACCTGAGAACGGGCAAGTAATAGGGTGAAAGGAGAACACACACATGGAAATCAACTACGGCGCGGTGTTTGATGTAGAGGTGCCGGAGACTACCACAGGCGCAGAAGAGACGGAGGCCGCCGAACCGTCGGAAAATGACACCACTACAGCCGCCGCACAAGGCGCAGAAGAGCAGGAGGCCGCCGCCCCTGCCGTAGAGGAAACGGAAGAGTCCGAACAGCCTCAGACGGAGGCGCCGGAGCAGGAACCCAAAACCGACCGCGACGCACAGTTTGCCGCAGCCCGCCGCAAGGCGGAGGCGGAGCGGGACGCCGCCATTGCCCAGGCCAAAGAGGACGCGCAGAAGCAGGTGGATGAGTTTTTCAAGAACTCGGGGCTGATGAACCCGTACACCGGGCAGCCCATCACCACCAGAGCGGAGTATGAGGCATACCGGGAGCGATTCGAGGCCGACCAGAAGGCCAAGCTCATGGAGAAGGCGGGCATTACCCAGGAGGAGTTCCAGGCGTTTGTCCAGGGCCTCCCGGAGGTGCGGGCGGCCCGGCAGGCCAAAGCCGAGGCGGAGGCCGCCGCAAGGCAGGCCAGAGAGCAGGAGGCAAAGGCAAGGGTGGACGAGCAGCTCCGGCAGATTCAGGCCATCGACCCCACGGTCAAGGAGCTGGGTGATCTGGCGAAGCTGGACACTTATCCCAAGCTGTACGACATGGTCAAGCGGGGCTACTCCATCCTGGACGCCTACCGTCTGGCGAACTATGACACGCTGACCCAGCGGGCCGCGGAGGCCAGCCGGAAGGCGGCCATCAACTCCGTGCAGAGTAAGCAGCACCTGAAAGCCACCGAGAGCCGCGGCGGCGGGGCGATCCCCGTGCCCGACAGCGTCCTTGAGGAGTACCGGGCCCTGAACCCCGGCGCGACCAAAGAGGAGATCCAGAAGCACTATCAAAGCTACATGAAGAACAGCCGAAAGGAGCAATAAAATGGCATTTCTCATTCAGCAGGTAGACGGGGGCAGAATCCCCGGCATCGAGTACCTGCCCGCAGGAGCCATCACCCCTAAAGTGGGTATGGCCCTGACACAGACAGGGGGCAATCTGGCGGTGGCCAGCGGCACCACTACCCCCACCTACATCAGCATGGTAGAGAAGGAAACGGCCTGCACCGCGGGAGACATCATCCCCGTGCTGCGGGTGCTGCCCGATATGATGTTTGAGACCACCTTCCAGGCCGACGCATCGGCCATCAAGCTGGGCGACAAGGTGACGCTGCACACCGACGGCCTACAGGTCACCGCCACCAAGACGAACGGCGTGGCCGAGGTGGTTGGAATGGACGGCACCGCCGCATCCGACCGGGTGCGCGTCCGGTTCCCCGCCGTGGTGAACATCACGCAGAGCGGCGGTTAACAGAAGGGAGAGAAGATATATGGCTGGTATTACGTTTACCGAAGGCTCCGGCCTCCAGGACAGCATTTTTGGTAAGTCCCAGGCCCCGATCCGCATGTTCCTGGAGAAGCGGGGCGAGGCGTTCGAGCAGCAGAGTATGCTCAAGGAGCTGTTCAATATGGAGAGCTCCAACAAGTGGGCCGAGAAGATGGGCACCATGACCGCCATGGAGGGCTTCCAGCCCGTGGGCCGAGAACGGAACCTATCCCCTGGACAGCATGCAGGAGGGCTTCGACAAGACCCTGGAGCACATGACCTGGAAGGACTCCTTCTCCATGTCCCAGGAGATTGTGGAGGACGCAAAGCTGATGGATCTGCGCAAGCGGCCCGCCCAGTTTATCGCCGGGTATTACCGCACCCGGGAGAAGTTCGGCGCGGCCCTGTACGGAGCGGCCATCACGGGCAAGACCTCCGTCAGCTTCCACGGCCGCACCTTTGACGCCAAGGGCGCGGACGGCAAGGCCCTGTTCGACAAGGCCCACCCCTCTGCCCTGGAGCGCAACAAGGGGACCCAGTCCAACCAGTTTGCGGACGCCTTCTCCAACGACGCCCTCGGCGCTATGGAGACGGCCATGCAGGACTTCCGTGGCGACAACGGCGAGATCCTGGATGTGGCCCCCGACACCATCCTGATCCCAAACAACTACAAGCTCAAGAAGGACGTGTTCGCCGCCATCGGCGCGGACAAGGACCCCACAACCTCCAACAACGGCTTTAACTATCAGTATGGCCGGTGGTCGGTGATCATCTGGCCCTACCTCAACCAGTTCATTACCGCCGATACGTCTCCCTGGGTGCTGCTGGACAGCCGGTACAACGAGCAGTACGGTGGTGCCATGTGGTTTGACCGCGTGCAGCTCAACGTGCGCAGTGAGATTGACCCCGGCAACGACGCCAACGTGTGGAAGGGCCGCGCCCCGGTTCACCGCGGGCTTCAACGATTGGCGCTTCGCCGCGGTGGGCGGCGTAAGCGGCGGCACTCAGCTTATCAGCGGCTGACAGCACAAAGGCCGGGCGGCGGGTTTGCCGCCGCCCGGTTTTCAGATAGGAGGGATAGCATGACCGTAGCTCAGGTGATACAGGCGGTGGACGCAGTCAAGCCGAACGCCTTTTCCAACGAGGAAAAGACCCGGTGGCTCAATGAGGTGGAGGGGATGGTGCAGACGGAGGTGCTTCTGTTTGCCAGCGAGGAGGTCATCACCTACTCCTACGAGCAGGACAAGGACGCGCAGCTTCTGGTACAGCCGCCCCACGACAAGCTCTATCCGGCCTATCTGGAGGCCCGTGTGGACTATGCCAACGGGGATATGAAAAGTACCAGAACACGATGCAGATGTTCAACGCCTTTTTCGGCGAGTTTATCCGGTGGTTCGCCCTGACCTACAGCCCGGCGGACACCCACGGGGAGGTCTACTATGGAGTGTAACGAACAGGGAAAGCGCTGGCGCGGCTAC
>CYGL01000351.1_pt1 | contig 19812 bp, 16 predicted proteins | sample 485531 | NCBI WGS metagenome assembly CYGL01 (sample SAMEA3497897, study PRJEB9818) | human gut metagenome | reverse complement strand
GCTATGAGTAATACGTTGGCCGGTTTGCTTGCTCCGTTGAAATTGATTAGTTCTATTCTTTCTGGCACATTTACAGTTGCCCTGAAGTTGGCAGCTAAGATCATCGGTAAAGCAGACGGAACTATTTTCGATCTTACAGGCAGTGTCGGAAACGCTGTTGCTGAGTTTACTAACTTTATTACTAGCGCTAAAGTTCTTGGCCGAGTGTTCGATAGCCTTAGCTTCAATTGTCAATGCGGGACTAGAAACTCTCTTCAAATATGCTACGCTGGCTTGATATAGACCATCGACGGTCTTAATATCGGTGTTAGAATAAGAACACTCTCTATATCCCCACGTATTTACTCCAGACAGAGAATATACAACGTCCTTCTTCTTATAGACATCGCTGCTCCATTTGCTAACTCCGTCAGGAATACTTTCGATCGTTATAGGAAGCGTCGACGTGTTTCCTTCTGATCCTTCTGGAGTATATCCAGTCGGTCGAACGGCAGTATAGCATTTGGAATAATCTGAAGTCTTTACAAAGTCCAACAAATTAACACCGAAATCTATTATCTGATCGTTTTTCTCATGAATATCAGCGTACAGATTTATGATGTTCTTTTCTCCGTCAAACGTTACAGTGATATAAGCAGACGGATAAGGAGTAAGGATTTTATCTTTTATCTCGGAACTAACCGTTGGCAACTGAGTAGATGCTCGATAAACATAATTGTTATTGTCTAGAGAAGCGCCCTGGTTAACGCCAACATAGAATTTCTTTTTTGTATCGGAAACAGCATTATGTTGATCGATTAACCATTGAAAATATCCATCAAGACTTGAAGGAGCTAGCAGACCAGGCTCAGACTCAATGGTAGAGTATGGTCTGACAATGCTATCACTCAAGTACTCAATAACGCTAGTGCATGAAACAAGTTTGTTAAAGTAAAAATCATCTTCGATCGTATCGACGAAAAATTTATACTTTAGAACATTGTCTTTATAAACTTTGACCGTTGACGTCTTTTCGTTAAGAAAATCGTATGCCTTATTGGTTTTCGGGATTTCGAAATCAAGATATGCGACTCTGTCAGAATTCGTTTTGATCTTTGCAGAATTAAGAGAGTAATATTTCTCTTCTGGAATATATAGATCGTTACCATCAACGGTCAAAGTATACATACTACTTCCAAACTCCGTGCATGTAGATGCTCAAGTGGCACTGCTTTACTGGCTTATTAGAAGAAGTAGTCAATGCTACTTTCAGTCCACTTTCAGTCCACTCGCTAGTAGCCCATACATCGCCACGGTTATCTCCGGTCCAGTTTACACCAACATGAAAACCAGGTCGTCCCTTAAAAGTAACCGGCCAATTACTAATAGAAATGAAATGAGACATCCACAGCCAGTTCCAAGCAATGATCTCCTGATCACCGGCATTGTGGTCATCGATTCCACATTCGGCTCGACCAGATTTCCACTTCCTATACCACCATTCTCCGGAAACGCCCTGCTCGACAATATAATCCAAGCCGAGTGCATCAAGAGATTCAAAAATGGTATTCAAAGCCGTATAATCTACAAAATCAGCACCATTAAGCAGATTTAGGCCAAGATTCGGAGTTTTAGCCATTACAAATCCTCCATGTCGTATTCTATAAGTACCTTGCTATCAAACGTATCAACATTCTTTGTGTAATACCCCCACGTTTTTGTGTGGGCCTCACTCCAAGTTTGATTGCGCATATCGATCCAACTGACATTGCGAACGAATTCTGTAGCGCCCAACTTCTGATAATGAATATTATCCCAAGTGAATTTCTTTGCAGCATCCCAAGTAACACTTAGATAGGATTCGCCTTTACCAACAAAACCCCATGTATCGCTAGCCATATTGGTCCATGTTTTTTTGGATAGTGAATCCCACTTGTCGCTTCGAACAGTAACATAGACATTCACATCGTTCCAAGAAACCGTATAAAAACGTTTACTATTTATATACACTCTCTTTGGATGATTAGAAACTTTAAAGCTTCTAATGATGTAGACTCCCGGCTCTAATTGAATGTTCTGCAAGGTATTACTTTTGTCATAATAACTTACGATTGTGTTAGAAGAAACCGAAATCTTCGGATATTCCGATTTTCTAGCAGAAGTCAACTCCAACCATTTTCCTCCAGCACAATCGACTAGCAAGGAAGTAGCTTCCCTAAGCTTATACGGATCCGCATCGACCTTAATCTTGAATTGTCCGAGAAGGCCGTTTGCATAAGCTTCATGACTATATGAGTCCACAGAGAAACGTCCGTGGTATGTATAGCCAGGATCCATGGTCATAGTGTAATCAAACGCTCGACCATGGAGGAAGTTGCTTACCTCAGTCTTGACCTTCTCGAAATTCTTGACGTCGATAACTGCAAAGGTGAATTCCTGCTTGCGGTTCTTATAGGCGACATCCCCGGTAAGCGCCTCGGTCAAATCAATGACTCCGTTGCCTCCGGGGATATCAACCGTATAAGTCTTAGGTTCAGGGGGCTCCAGCGTGTAACCGTCCAACAGAACCATCTGAAAACGAATTGACAAATCAACACCGTTTACAATTAGACGGTTGTTGGGTAAATCTGGGTAACTCACGCCAGACCTCCTCTCCTAGAAAGAACACCGAGCTGCTGATTCATAGGCTTGGCGATGGACGAAGCAAGCTTCTTGCCGTCAACATACATAGCGGTCTCAGAATTAGCCACAGCATCCGTGTAGCTACCGAGATTGTCGTTGAGTTCGTTGATGGCGTTAAGGACTTGGGTGTTAGATGCCTCAATAGCTTTCTGAGTTTCAGTCATGAGAGTCGCGTTACTCTTAATCGGCTCAGCAATAACTCGACTGATGTTAGCGGACAGATCCAAAGATCCGGTGTAACGGCCGAAGTTCTTAGAGTCGACAACGGGAGTAATGCTTGCATATCCCATTTTGAAATTCGAGTAGCTGTTGAGCAGATCCATCGTGTCTTGAGCAGTCTGGACGACAGCCTTAGACAAATCGCCACCAGCCTTCTCGGCGATCTTGGTATTCTTCTTGAAACCGACTGCCAGACCCATCACACACCACTTACCGATTGTGATGAACTTCTTAGCGGGTGAGCCAACGCCAGCTTCCTTGTTAGCAGCTTCGACAGCCGCCCTAGCAATACTGCGAGCAGAGGCTGTAACAGCGCTGGTTTTTGATGTAATACCATGGGCAAGACCAATGGCGCACCACGCACCAGCTGAATAGAATCCGTCGTAGTAACCGCGAAGAGTGTTGGCTACACCGTTCAGAGCTGAAGATGCCGCAGACTTGGCCTTAGAAGCATTCGAGCGAATACCGCTAGCCAATTGACTCATCATCTTAGCACCAACGCTAGTAAACTTCGATCCAGCAGAGTTAGCAACATTAATCATAGCTGTAACAACAGTTCGAACAGCACTAGTCGGCGCTGCACTGGAACCGTTGATACCAACGGCCAAATTAGTCATAGCGGAAGTTCCACTCTGACCAAACGTTGCTACAGCAGTCGTACAAGACGTAACCATGTTGCTAACCACAGCGGTAACAGCGCTTGTAGCAGCTCCGCTACCAGCAGTAACACCGGCAGCCAAATTCTGCATTAGCCCGCTTCCAGCAGTAGTAAGTTGTGGACCAGCATTCTGGAATGCAGTGACCAAACCGGCAACATTAGTCTTAGCCAATTCGTTAACTGCTGACACGAAACTGGTAACTCCGTCTCCGCTGAAATCAGTAAGGCCTGCTATAAATTTAGCAACCGAATTCAAAGCCTCAACAGCGGCAGAGCAAGATCCATAATCTTTACCGGTAGTCATAGTAGCGAAATTAGCAGCGGCAGTACCAAGATTCTCAAACTTAGTCTTAAGACCAGCAGTAGAGAAATTGGACTGAAGTGACTGCATATCATCGCTAGCAGTAGCCTTTGCAATTCGATTAAGAATTGAAATAGCACCAGATACGCCATCGGTTACAATTCCGGTAGTGGCATCGCCAAAGGCCTTCGCAGCTTCACCCAAAGGAACAAGCTTTGAAGACATGTTACTGATGCCCTCAGACTTAGAACCGAAAATCACGCCGGCAAGACCGCCCTCAGTCGGGAAGTCCATGCCCATGACTTTGCTTATGGCTTCAACGCCCTTAACCCCATTTTGAATTGCTTCAACGTTAATGTCAGCTGCGGAATCGCCAAACTTAACTGCCGCATCGGCAATCTTAGGCAGAGATTCTGACATGTTACTAATGCCCTCAGATTGAGAGCCAGTAAAGAATCCAGCAAGTCCGCCCTCGGTAGGCATAGCATCAATGACCTGCTTTAGAATCGGAGCAGCCACAGCACCCTTGGTCATTCCAGCAACATCAATGTCTGATGCTTTTTCAGAGAACCTTACAAGAGCATCTGCATATTGCTCCATACGCTCAGCAGGACTACTGCCGGTAAAGAAGTCACCGATATTGGAAATGCCCTGGAGCAAATCCGCAGCAGTCAATTGTAGCAACGCTGTAGCGAGCGACGAAATACCGCTAAAGTCCATTCCGGACAACTGCTTGATCTTGGTGAATGTCGGATCGAGATTCACAAAGAAATTACTTAGGTTTGTAGCGATATCAGGCAGATGATCACTGAGACTTTCAAGTGCTCCACCGACAAATGCGCCAAGCGCTTCTCCAAGACCTTCTCCGATTTGCTTAAGAACTGGAATACCGGTATTAAGCCATTCTTGAAGCTGAGGGAAGTTAGTCGTCAATGCTCCGAGACTTACAAGCAGTGCCGCAACAATTGCAATCACAGCATCCATAGCCGCAGCGCCCGCAATGGCAAACTCAGCAGCAGGACCAATTGCGGCCAATATCGCAGTAGCAGCACTAAATGCCAACAGAAGAACGCTTAGAGCAATAGCGTTGGGGATTGCGTCCTGAACCTTAAGCGCAGACATAGCTGTTAAAATAGCCGCAAGAAGAACACACGCCGCGCCAATCGCAACAAGAGTCGGAATGCTGATACTCACAGTTCCGTTGATCGTTGAAAGAATCTTGATAGATGCAGCAAAGACATTCAAAAGAATACCTACTGCGATAGCATTTTCAATTGCACCCTCGGTATGAAACGCCGACATCGCGACTAGAACGATTCCAAGAGCCGCGGTTACTGCAACCATTTCGGCTAGAACTTTGCCGCTAACTTTAATGTCACCATTGATAGTTGACAGAATCTTGATCGATGCAGCAAAAGCCAATAGCAGAGACGCTAAGCCGACAGCATTAGGCAAAGCATTTTGAACATTGAGTTCACTCATAGCCCAAATAACGCCAGCCATAGCCACGACAACTGTGGTCAGAAGCAGAACCGTAGTTAGAACATTACCAAATTTAACGTTCTGAAGGCCTTCGCAAGCTTTAATCATTGCAGCGAACACAAGGCCCATAGCACTTACAGCAACAACGCCCTGTATACATTTGGAAGTATCCATCATGCCAAGGGCAATAGCACATGCGGTCATAGCAACAATCACTACGGTCATAGCAACAATGGATTTCTCAGCACCCATAAGAGCATTCTCGTTCATCCCATTGCAGGCTTTCATGATAGCCGCAAACATAAGTCCAAGAACGCCTACTGCAATAACACCCTTGCCTAATTGATCAATGTCTACATATCCGCATAGGATGGCTACTGCGATAAGAGCTGCAATACCAATAGAAAGAGCAGCTACAGTTCCTCCTATTTTGTATTGCGGTAGGACCGCCATAACGAGTAACTATTACGACTAAGGCAGACATCAATCCACCAAAGATAGCAATAGCCGCTGCACCAGCTGCAAACTCTTCTGGCTTAAGCTTTGCCGCTAGTTTAGAAATACCGATCAGCAACCCAATGCTAACTGTAATTGCAAGAATAGTTCCAGCAACACCGATAAGAGCTACTCCATTAGAAGCAATGACATGGATTATTGCTGCAAAGAGAAGACCCATAGCAGTTACAGCGACAAGACCTTGATCCATGTCATTTCGATCCATAGAACCAAAAAGTTTAACGGCTGCTGCCATAAGAACCAAAGCGACACCCAATGACTTAAACATTGTACCTATCGCCTTTGCCTTGCTAACCGGCATTTTATTAAGCATAGCTATCAAAATTGCAATTATAGCAGTCATGCCACCCATGACAAGAAGTCCTTGAGTAACTTCTCCCATGTTCATAGTTCCAATAATAGCTATTGACGCAGACATAAGCAGTAATGCAATACTCAACTGGATAAACATTGAACCGGCCTGAGTAAGCGCCTTACCATTTCCGCCCTTCTTTGTAAGAGATAGAATAGCGGACATCATTCCTGTCATAGCGGCCATCAAAAATGTCAACGCTACTACGCCTTGTGTGGCACCAGCAGCATCAATGGAAGAAATGACTAAAATAGCACCAGCAATGATTCCGATCATCACACCAAAAGCAGCGAACATAACACCCATTGCCGCAAATGCCATAGAATTAGCAGGAGTAGCCACTTTCGATGCAATAGCAGCAACGACGCCGATAGCAATGATCAGTGCTCCCAACGCAGCAGTTGCAGCAGCCAAATTAGCCAAAGGCATGTCGCCAATCAGTTTGATTGCGATAGCCATCACGCCGATTGCCAAAGCGAGATTAAGAATGCCTTGGGCAACGACCATGAACTTAACTCCGCCCAAGAGACTCTTAAAGCTTAGAACGGTCTTTGACAACGCCTGTACCAATGGATCAAAAGTGGAAAACGGTTTAGTAACATTAGTAAGTGTCTTACTCAAGGTATTAATATTATCGGAAAACTTCTTGATCACAATAAGAGCACCAACGGCTCCTGCCATGGACAACAAAGGCTTCCAGTTAATCCCCTGAATGAAGTCAGTAATTGCGTTTCCAGTGCTTTGAGCGTCGGTCTTAAGGCCGGTCATAGTCTCAAAGAAACGATCCTTAACTTTTACAAGACTATCTAACCCATTTTGAAAAAGCTGACCGAAGTCAATTGGACCGAGTCCAGCTATGTAATCCTTAGCATAAGTAGCAACTTCATCAATAGCTTGCTTGACGGTCTTTTTGCCCTTAGAGCTATCCGACTTACCAAACAAATCATCTAGCAAACCGCTGAGAGACTCTTTTGCTTTTTTAACTTTTTCGTCAATGTCATCAAACGGAAGGAGCTGTTCCATAAACTTCTTTAACGGCTCAACAACATCGGAAATCTTACCGCCGAAATCGCTAAAGAATGTCTTTAACGGCTTACAAGAGTCGTACCATTTGTCGACGGCTTGTGAAGCACGTTTAGCTGCTTCTTTGAAACTCAGCGTACCATTAGCAACATTATCCATCAATTTCTTTATGGTGGCAAGCGTCGGTTTGAAAGAATCGAATGCTTTCTTAAAGTTCTTTACAATACTGATGCTGCCAACAAAGTTCTTAACGTTAGATACCAGATTCGCTACAGCGTCAATGAGAGTACTGAGAATCTTGTAAACAGTATCGAACACTCGGCCAAGAACTTTAGCGCTAGTAATAAAGTTAGTAAACTCAGCAACAGCGTTTCCGACACTGCCTGTAAGATCGAAAATAGTTCCGTCTGCTTTACCGATGATCTTAGCTGCCAACTTCAGGGCAACTGTAAATGTGCCAGAAAGAATAGAACTAATCAATTTCAACGGAGCAAGCAAACCGGCCAACGTATTACTCATAGCTTCACTGTGAGCATCCAAGTAATTAAACACCCACGCGGTAGCTTGCTGAATATCACTCAATACATCGATAATCTGACTAGCATTGATCGGCTGAAACATTCTTTCAAACGCTTTCTGACCAATCTCAGCCAACTTAAGCAGACTATTGACGAAATTCATGATGATTCCGTCTTGTTGATTGAATATCAGATCTCGACCACCACGAGAACCCAACGAACTAATTAGACGACTTAGAGATGATCCTGCGGATTGAGCTTCGTCAGAAAACACTCGAAGTTTGTCGACTTCTTCTTGAGTGTATCCGATATTTTTCAGTTGCTCATCGCTAAGGTCTTCCAAAGTTAGCGTATGCCCTTTGACGGTCTTATTAACCAGATCTTGAACTTTGGAATAATCATACCCAGCATCCGTAAGAGCTTGATAACGCTCTTCACTAGTTTTCAGATCGCTGTTCCAAACTTTTCCGACAGTATCTTGAAAACTCTTAAGCTTTTGACTATATTGTTCTTGAGAATCTCCAGCCGCCTTAGATGCATCGACCAAGTTCTTAATAGTTTCGGTGACAAGCGACCCGGCGTTATCACATCGAGCTAGAGCCGCTTCCAAGCTGCCATACTTCTCAATAAGAGAATTCATGTCAATGCCGTGGGAATTAGCAACTTCGGTCAACTTTGCCTTGAAATCGTCGAGCTTGATCCCGGCTGAAGTAATCTTATCGGTGAATTGTCCCCATGAACCCTGCATAACGCTTTTAACCAAAGTATTACGCGCGGTGGAAATTTTGCCGATAACATCGCTAAATACATCAGTAAGGCCCGTCCAAAGAGTTTTCGCCTCTTCGAAGTTGCCGAAGATAAGCTCAAAGGTTTCAGCCCAACCAGAGCCAGCGGACTCCTTAAGAGTATCCCACATCATGCTAAAGGTTTTAACATCTTTAGCTGCCGCAAAGGCTTTCTTACCAATATCGGTAGTTTCATCGGCATAACGGCCAAGTGTTGTTACCAGAACATCGGTAGTCATCCACTGAGATGCCAGCGAGTCATTAAACATCGACGTTGCATCAAAAGCATCAGAAACATGACCTGTTGCGTCGGTAGTTGTGGAAATATACTTGCCATTTTGCTCGACAAGAGTGCCCATCTCTAGAGCTGTTTGAATTAGCTGGTTCTTAAACTCCACAGTAGCCATATTGGCGTTTTCGATGGATTTCCAGTCGATCAGTTTGACAGAGCCCTGCGACAATGCCTGGGCGAAGTTATACATTGCTCGGGAAGCTTCGTTAGCATTAGCACCAGAAGCGGCTGCTTCATTAGAAATACCCTGGATTGCGGCTACAGCTTTATCAAGGCTAACACCGGCATTTGTAAATTTGCCAATGTTGGCGGTCATGTCAGAAAACGAATAAATGGTTTTATCCGCATAGGTATTCAGTTCATCAAGATATCTACCCACTTCTTCTACAGAAGCACCAGTAGCGTTCATGATGTTCTGAACAGATCCCATTTTGAGTTCGTACTCTTCGAAGCCCTGAGTACGAGGCTGAATCGCAAATGTGTTGATAAGGTTCGTACCAAGCCCAAGAAGCGAGTTGGTGATGTTGCTTATAGCAGTAATACCAGCTACTTGAAGAGCCGAGAACTTGACAGATGCGATATCAAGTCCGTTAGTGACCCCAGAAAAGTCAATTTTGTCTGACGCTTTCTGAATAGAGGTTAGTCCAGCTTCTGCGCCTTTGAACTTGAGCTTATCTTTAAGCTTGTCCAAGGTGGACATAGTATTCTTGACATTAGCTTCAAAGTCTCGATTATCAAATTTCATCTCAACGACTTTGCTGTCAATAGAATTACTCATAGCGAGATAACCTCCTTCCAGACTTCACGTACCAGTTGGCTGAACACCGGATCAATTGCTGGATTGATATAATCGCGACCTTCTACCCAGCCGCCATTTCGAGTTCCATGACCGTACTGTAGAATAATAGCAATATTCACATTCTTGTTAATGTTTGTATTAAGAAACTCGATATTGACGCCACTGGAAGTGACAACGATTCTGTAATCCCAGCTAGCCGCGGTCGTTCCGCTATCTACTGGAGTTGCGGCAGACAACGCAGCCACACCACGTTGACCATACTTGTCAAACACACCCTTATCAAGAGCTTTTTGGCAACGCTTTAGCCATTTTTCAGTTCTTTTGAAATCTCCTTTTTCTGAAAATGAGATACGCACTAGCGTCACCCCTTACTATGAGCCTTAGCCCTTCGTTGAGCATTAAGAGCTCGCTGTTGTTTCGCAGCAGCACTCTTACTCATTTTCTTACTAGGAGAGTTCTTAATACTGCACACTCGAATCAGAGTAAGGAGTCGATTAATGTGCCATTTTTCGCATTCAAATGGAATTCCAAATGAAATCATGTAAAAATAAATCACTTCAGCAGTCATGATTTCTCGATTACCCCTAGGAGCACCACCATTTTCTTTAAAAGTGGTAGCAGTCATAGGAGCAGCGATATAATCGTTTATCTGCTTGTAGTTATCTGAAGTGAGACAACTAAAAACCGCTGAATCGACTCGATTAATAGTCATGCATTCGACATAATCGATCATTTCTTCTGGAGTTTTTTCATCTCTCGTAAGAAATGGTTTATTCCATTTGGATTCCCATTTGGAAATGGAAATCAACGAATGCTCGAGAACGAGTTTGCATGAGTCAACATAAGAAAACACCTCGTTTTCGTTATCCCAAATCTCAGTTCGGGGTACCTCGATCTCGAGCATCCAAATCACGTCCTTAACTAGTTCTTAGCCTCAGCCATAGCGATAATCTTGGCAGTCTCATCGCTAGAAAGCTTCTTGTCCTTAGGAACAATACCATTGATAAACTCGGCAGCAGCCTTAGAGTCCTCAATGAGCTCCATGAAGAACTTGTCATAAGCAGGAGTCTCAGTGAAAGCCTTGGAAATCTCAGGAGACTTCATGAATCGACGACCGTCCTCGGACTTCTCACCATAAGCCTGCATAACAATCTGATTAAAGATCTCCATGATCTTCGGACCGTCATGCGAATCAATTAGAGTCTGAATCTCATTGTAGAATCCCTGCTGAGTGCTCAGCTGTAGCTGCATAATCTCAGAGTTAGTAAGATTAAAGTAAAAATCCTCAGTGCGCTCGACACCGAAATAGTCAGTATATGTGATAGTCTTCTTATACATTAGAAGATTCTCCTTTCATAATCCCATTTTGATTAAATAGTGGCCTTACCGTTCACAGTCTGAGCCTGGGCCTCGGCATTGGTCTTGAAGATCTGAATAACCTCAGCCGGAAGCGGAAGCGTCGGATCGGTAGTGGCATCACCGAACAGCTTCTTCTCAAGAGCCGCAAGAGCAGCCTTAGGAGCCGTCAGAGAGTCAATGGTAATGGTAGACAGAGACTTGTAGCCCTCAACAGCAACAGGCGTGGTGTCAAACTCCCAAGAAAACGTAATCGCGTCAGGGGAGTCATTGATGGTCTCATAAGCCTTCTCAGAAGGAGAGGCAGTGCAGCCATAAACAAGGTGCAGCTTATAGCCATCATCAGAGTTGCTAATCGTATCGTTACCGATGTTAGTACGATAAGCAAGGCCGAAAGCGGTACGGGTCTGCTGACCAAGATAAAGACCCTTAGTACCCTCGGGAGTCACAGTACCGTCGCACTCGCCAAACTCCTCAGGATACATATAAGCCTCAATAGTACCGCCAAACGTCTCAGCGGAACGCATAGAAGCGTACTTCATGTTGTCAGCATACAGATCAGTTGCCTCAGCGCCATCGGGGGACTCGGTGATACCGGTAATACCGTTCCACGCGACACCATTCTTATAGGTACCGTCAGAATTCTGAAGGTACAGCGCACAATGGTCTACACCATTCTCGTAATAACGCTGACCAGCCTTGTCCCAAACAAGGGCTTTAGAATTGGGCTCGGGCATAATTTACTCCTTAAAAATAAAGATAAAACACATCGTGATTAAGACCATCGGACACGTAATGTCGTTCAAACGTACACGATTTAAGTTGTGTTATCGGTTCGAAGAATTCACTGTCCGGATCTTCGTCGATAAGAATAACCTCATATCGACAGTCGAACGTATACGGTGAATTATCCGCAAATCGAGTATTTCCAGTACTGCGACTGTATCGAATACACGGATACTGCATAGATACGTTCTCGGGAGGTTGGAAATAAACCTTATTATCTCCCATGATTTCTTGCAGTGTGCTCTGTAAGTCTTACTCTAAGACCCATTATACACACCGCCAAGCGTAAGAATAAGACGAGGAGACTGAACCTCTACTGAAGTAACAGTCCACCTCGTCCCAACAAGTTCCACGCATTTAATCTGGGAAAAATGAGCTACAGCATATGGATCAGCAATAATGCTAATGATGTTGTTGCACGTAATGTTTCCGTTTACAGCATTGTCATTAGAATATCGTCGAGACATCCTGGTGATATCGCCATAATAGTCTCGAGCTACCAACTGAGTCTTCCAACTTCCAGGTCGATCTTCTCGCTCTACAGTTTGACCGTAGAAAATTTTACCGTAGAATTTTCCCATTTTGATTTATCCTACTTAGAGGCCTTCTGATCAGCATCAGACGGATCGGTCTTGGTCACCGAATTGGTGTCAGCGGCGATGGAAGAATCGACATAGTGCTCAACGACCATAGCAGAGTAAGGAACCGTAAGAGCGCCAGAGATACGAGTCTCGATCAGGTACTTCTCCTGGTTGTAGTCGATGTCGAAGTCGTCGAACATAGACACAGCGCCGCCCTTATCGGTACCAACGTTGTAGTCATTAAGATTAACAATAACGGCGTCGACGATAAGAGTCTTACCAGTGAGCGTCGTCTCCTTAGCGAGAGGAGTACGCTTGAGATCCTTCATTACCTGAACAGGGACGATATCAGAAACGCAGAGCGCGGCACAAAGCTCCTGCTTGGACTTGTAGATTCGACGGCCGACCTTATCCTTCTGCATAAGCAGACGGTTGAGATTACGCTGAGTCGTGAACATCAGCGGATTACCGGAACCCTCATAATCCTCGAAACCGTAGACGACACGCTCCTCAAAGTCGGCAGCAAAGGTGCTATTATCCGGCTCAGTCTTATAACCCTTGGTAATCTTGATCGAGTAGAAGGGATCATCATTAAGAACCGAGCGAATGTGATCCTCGTTAATCTTGTCATCACTACCGGACTCACGGCCGTCGCCAATGATGATAGCGCGAGCAATCTCCTCCTCAAGCATCATACGCATTTCCTGACGAAGAACACTTACAATGTCCATCGTGGTAACATCAAGAATATCATCACGATCAAGACGCTGCTTCTTGTATACAGTCTGCGGGGTCGTGGTACGCTTGAGCAGGGGGAACACTTCCTCCTTCTTCTTCTTGCCCTTGATGTAGCCTCGAGCACGAGCCTCGTCCTCAGTAATATTAGCGAAGACAGACTTGACTCGAGTAAACGGGGTATGAGAAACCGCGTTCATGACACGAGAAACCCACTCGGTATTGCGCTTGACAAACTTAAGGTTGTTGCCGCCTACGGTCTGGAAATCAGGGAACAGATAATCGATGTTGCCAATACCGTAATCAGTGCCAGGCGTACCATTGTCGAGATGCGCCAGGAACTCATCACCAACCAGCTTATCGATGTTAGCGCCATGCGCAAGGAACGACTTCTTAAGGGAGCCATAACGGCTCATATCAGAAATAGCCTTCTCAAAGTCGCAGTCCATACCGAGAGAATGCTCAAGAGTCTCGTCGTTCTCCTCGGTGTTGTCAAAGATGTTGTGCTTCATGTTAGAATTTCCCTTCTCGGAATCATCAGACTCATTGGATTCACCGTTCGAGCCCTGAGCAATAAGATAATTGATTAAACCCTGCATTACCTCACGCTGATGAGGCGTCATAGAGTTGAGAACATCCTCAACAGTTTCATCCTCAGCAGGCTTCTTTTTAGAATTGTCACCCGAATTTTCATCAGCGTGCTTTACATTCTCAGTGGACTGAGAGTCATCAACCTCATCCGAATTATCCTCGTTATCCAGCATTTCTGCCATAAATTTCTCACTTTCATCGGAATGACCAAACCAAACGGTATTGTCATCGTTATAGATCTCGGCTTCATCTTCAGATTCGATCGGCTCACCATCGTCAGAGTGAACCATCACGGAATCAATGAACGCACCAGGATTAGCGCCAGCAAGAACCAGACTAACCTCTCGAATCTTGCCATGAACGACATCTTTACGACCGTCCGCTCGTTTATTCTGCTTGAGGTTGTTTGCGAAAATCGACAATGCGGTAATGTCTTTGTGTTTTAGTAGTTCTTTGGCTCGATCGCCTTCTGAAGTACCATTCACATATCCAAAACAGTACATACCTTCCGGACAATTCTTAAGCAATGCGTGACCTACGACGTCCTTCATTTCGCTATGCTGATGATTCCAAACCAAAGGAACGATTTTTCCATCATCTGCGGCCAATGCATTCTGCTTGATCGTTCGACCATCAGAACACGGAACTTCGTACTTACTAGCCCAACCAGAAAAGTCATAATTTTCATCCATGTTGATCATTTCCCTCCATTCCTTTGATTTGCAATTACATTACTGTTATTCAAACGATTCTGAAACCCATTTTGATGTAATCTGTATCTATTCATCCTGAGTCTCTTCCTCGATTTGATCGTCATAGCCTTCTTGCTCATCGGCTGGAGCACTGAGGTTTGCATTCCTCAACTCATCAGCCTTAGGATCAGAAGAAGGAGTCATGCCAATTGCTTGACGAATCTCGTTGCTCGTAGCGATCTCGTTTCTAGTAAACTTATCGGCAATTTCAGCGATATCGCTGACAGGCATGAGCTTAAACGGATCTCGGAAGTACTTAATATCCTGACCCTGCGTCCTTGCAGTAGGCGTGATAAACACCCTGGACATGTTTTCGGTCAAAGCCGACAGCACAGGCTCGATGACTCGACTATTATAGTTGGTCATAACCTTCTCATCGGCTGTGCCGTTCATAATCTCAGGCGTAACACCTAGCTGACCGTAGGCAAGATTCGTCAAATACTCAACTTGCTTAAGAAGATTGTTCTCTACAGATCGGTTCAACTGCGTGATATGCTCTGTAGCATCAACATACGCAATTCCGTATTTTGATCCAGCAAGCTGATCTTCAATCGTCTTTCGACGTTCCTCTGCTTGGTTCTTTCGAGCTTCTGACTTAATAGTATATGGCAGCTGAATGATAAGGTCGAGTTTACCAGAGCTTGTTTGCTCGTCGACGACATCAAGAAGGTTCAATTTTCTATTCAGACGAGTCATCAAGGAGTCATTCTTATTCATAATCGTATAAAACGGATTTTGAATGATGGCTGCCTGAGTCTTTGGAACAATTACTTCTTTTCGTTGTCCGCTTCGATCATCATACAGACTAACTTTCACATGTTGAGGAAAGAATTCAACAGGGATTCCAACACGCAGAGAGTAAATATTATAACTTCCGTCGTCAGGATCTGTTTCAGTCTCAATCGGGACAATTGCAATGCAACCCTCATCGAACAATGTCAGAACCGCATCCTGAATCATCTCTCGACCGGTCTGATCGATGTTCGCTTCAGTACTAAGACAAGCATTAAGACTATCTTCGATCGTTTCTAGATAGCGATGATCCGGATCAGTACGAACGTGTCGAATATCAACCGATGCGACATCCATGGCAATACGATTGTAAATGGAATTTACGATTGACTGATCTCCGCCGCGATAGTGATAGCTGTACATCTGTTGGCCAGTGTACATAATCGCTGGCGATGGTGATCCATAATCTTCAGTGTAAGTGCTATCTTTTGAATCTCGCCCTCTAAAAATATTCCAGGCGTTTTTCAACCTAGATCGTAAAGGTTCTGGCATACTACCTCCTTACGATTTTGACTGAACTTTAGCACGCTTATCACCATATGCTCGCTTCTCTTTTGCATAATAAGAGCCACCAGATGCATAATTACTTAGAGCAGCTACAGTAAGACCGGCAATGGGTGCCGCAAGTGGCGAAATAGCCAGCAACCAAAGCGGTTGTACCAACCCCCATAACAGCTGAAAAAGATTTCAACTTAATATTGCGAGCATTCGCAATACGATATCGACCGTTCTTAATCTGCTCATTGGTAAGGGTCGCTTCTTTTCGAGCAAGCTTAATTTCTTGATTACGATAGGTATTAAACGAATGAGTACGCTGCTGTCGATAATACGTACGAGCAGCCGATTTCTCAGCCCTAGTAGTCGGTTTCTTTGTTGAATAAGCTTTCTTTAGCTTAGCACGTGTTTCCTTCTCAGACTTTCGCTTATCGGAATGAGCTTTAACTGAAGACGAAACTTTCTTAGTAATAACACCCCAGTGCATACCTTTGACGCCATGGTGTTGAATAACTTCGTAGTCCATTACTCGAATGCCTCCTTGTTTAACTTATAAGCAACATATGCGTCCATCATAGCAGCAACAGCATCGATCTTATCTTCTCTTCGATACTTGAAAAGCTTTCGATTTCCGTTGTTGTCGATTAGAGCGATACAATTTCCCATAGTGAACTTCATAAGTTCCTCGTCGAACAGAAGCATTCGTTCTTGTGCGAGTTTCTTTAGTTCTCCTAAGGGCACAGATTCTGTCTTAGAACCCTGAATAACTTTCTCGATGCCAAATGGTCCATTCTCTTGTTCCCAGCGATTCACAAATGCTTTTGCATTATATGGATCGTAGCCAAAACATCGAACGTCATACTCGCTATCAATAATGAATCGATCCAAGTCGTCGTAAACTTCGTCCATGTCAAGAACAGTTCCCTCCATAATAATCAGAGAACCCTCTTTTATGAACTCGTTGTACTTTTCTCTAATAGCAAGAGGAAGACGGTTTAGAGTAAGTGAAGTGATATAGTTTCTGGTTTTCACGCCGAAACGTTCTCCACTCAATGGGAATAAGAATGTGAAAGCGCAGAAGTCATCGCCTTGTGACAAGTCGGCGCCCATAGCGCACGGCATCTGCCAGAAATTCTGACGACGATGAAGTTCCGTTTCTTCATACGTAAAGTAATACGTATAACCCTCCATCGGGATGCCAAAACGCTTCGCCAAAATATCGTTTCGTGTCGCAGGAGCTTTCTCAGCACGCTCGACATCCAACTGATACGTCTCATACGTAACAGTCTTGCCAATGTTTGGATTTGCCTTTACCCACTTAGTCGGATCAGCAACTTCATCAACACTATCCAGACGATACCAGAAAATAGACACGTGCGGGTTCGAATACTCGCCCTTGAGAATGTCCATTAACTCCATTTTGATCGTATCGCCACTACCGTTGCGTACGGTACCTTCAGAAGAGGTAGCAATAATCAGGTAGTTGTCTAGCTTGGAAGCGCCCTGCTCAATAGCGCCGATAACATCCTCTCGAATGTCACCAGACAGCCATTCGTCTACGGTTGCATACTTGCATCGAAGGCCCTGCAATTTTGCAATTGACATAGGACGGACTTCGATCAATGAACCAGTAAGGAAATTCTCGATACCTTTTTTGGTTGACGCTAACTTCGCTCGATTAGCTTTAGATCCCGTAGTGTTTTGTAATGACCCAAGCGTAAGAAACTTAAACAACGGACCTTTTGAACGAGTAATAGCCGTTCGAATAGGTGACATTACCTCGTCAGCCTGACGCATAGTAGGTGCGGTTGTAATCTGATGGGTCGTACTTGTATCCATGTTCAAGAAATATGTTTGAATACAAGAATCGTACAATGACTTAGAAGCGCCTCGTCCAACGATCAGATACTGCTTGTTGATTAGACGCTTTTTGACCATCTTAGTTTTATGGATCAATGTTCCGTTTGGCTGAACCTCTGGAATACTACGTTCTACATAGTAATACCATCCAAAAACTTGCTCTCCCCATAGCTTGAAGCTATCAAGAAGGTTTAGGTCGCCGCCATCAGTAAGAGTCATTTCGTTTTCGCAGAAACGAATCCAACCTTCAACAGCCTTGTCATCGTAATAGACTCCAGGGTTGGAAATAAGCCAGTCGATGCGATTCATTTCCATTGAAATTTCTTCATTAACTGGAATTTCTCCACGAAGAACCGCATCTCGAAATTGGCCGTAATAAATAGGTACTGCAGTATTAGAAAGACTCATACGCGGCTCCTATTTTTTCTTCTCTTCCGACGAAAGACCCGAAAGGATTTCAGATGTCCGCTTAAGATTTGTATAAGCATTATTGAAAGTATTAGCAGCCTCACTAATATCTTTGACATACTTCATAGTCTTGTTAACAGTCTCCATGTTTTTCTCAAAAGATGATTTCTCTTGAGAGGAAGCGGCAAGTTCAGAAACCCTCTTCTCAAGCATCAAACGACTGTATGCTTTTTGAAGTTCGCCATCATCAAATAAGTCAGCATTCTTTGACAGCATCTTGGCTGATTTTGATTCTAGAACCATCTTTTTACGCTGATCAGTAGAAAGAGTCTTCCAAGTATCATCTGTTGTAGTCTGTTTATCGGATTTCAACTTCTTTGCCAACTTTGCTTGACGTTTTGCAAGTTTAGCATTTCGACGCTTAGCCAATCGTGCTCGAACACGCTGCTGAATCTTAGAACCTTTTTTCTTTTGATCGGTCTTGGCTGAATGAGTGCCCTTAGGAACGTATTCTTTAGTAATTACGCCCCATCGTTGACCCTTTACGCCATGATGAACGATTACCTCTTCATTCATCTGTGAACTCACCCCTTAAAAGATTAGCCCTGCGCTTACGATCTCCAAGGGCATGTGTCATTAGGTTTTCTTTCTACCAAGTCATGAATTAATTTTGTAGAATCGCCATAATGTATCGCATTATGTGTTCTACGTGTACAGCAAATAAGATTGTTCATGTCGAAAAGACAAGGATCTCTGTTTAAGACGTTCTCTCTCGTTATTGGGTTGAGATGATGGATGTAAATCGGCTCTCCGGATATCTCTCTATCGAGAATTCCCAAATCGCATCCAGAATCTCTGATAATAACCCGATTTCTAGCTGATCGCCACTCAGTATCATGATACAATATCTGATTCAAAAATCGATCAGAACCAAATGTCTCAATACCAATAGAAGAATTGACTCTGAGATACTCAAAGCGTTCCTCAAATGTCTTAAATTGAGAGACTTCCAAATATGTTCTGCTACTCATACCGTTCCACCGTAAGATTTCATAGCCTCGACGGCTTCCTTCATTAGTTGCTCGACATGAGTTGCAGATTCCAGAGACTGAGTCTTTGCCTTGAGCAGTTCGTTTTCATGAACTAGTTTCTCACGCTCTAACTCTGCTCGTTCTGTACCAAGTTTCAAAAAATGAACGATAACAGCTGAAGATGCGGTACCATCACGCAATTGGGATTCAGCACAATCCATAGCAAGAGATATCATTTGATTCTCTTTGCCTTCTGGAGTAAGAGGTGGCATACTTCTTACAGACTTTTCGTCAGTCTTGTTACGTTTACCCATAAACATCTCCTCCTTTACATGACTTCATCTCCATTTTGAATTAGTTTATGTAGTGTTTTTAGGACCTATCCTGACTTGGTACCCTGCGTGAAAGGAGAAAAAAGCGCAATCGCAAAGATAGGTCCGAAGAACACTGCACAAAAATTAAGGATAGAGGGGCCTTAAGCGACCCCTCACAACTGTTAGCCACGAGCGGTGGTCGGTCCCTTTTGACCCTGATAATGAGAATTAAGAGATGGGTCACCGTAAGGATGGGCACAATAGGAATCGAGTCCGAAGAAACAGATCTGTCCAATTCGCATACCATACTTGATATCGATCGGATAGCTGTTCTCATTCTTCATCTCGAGCGTAATCTGACCCTCGAAGCCCGCATCAATAAATCCAGCAGTAACATGAGTCGTCAGACCAATTCGACCAAGAGACGACTTACCTTCGAATCGTCCGGCAATATCATTCGGAAGTTTTACCGTTTCCTTGGTAGACGCAATGGATGAACTCGCCA
>CYGL01000350.1_pt1 | contig 19853 bp, 33 predicted proteins | sample 485531 | NCBI WGS metagenome assembly CYGL01 (sample SAMEA3497897, study PRJEB9818) | human gut metagenome | reverse complement strand
AGAAAATTGCCCTGAAAAAAAGGCTCGTTATCCAAACTCCAAGAACAACTTGGGATGGACTCAGCCGAAGAACTGAAAAAAACCATTATTGCAGTTGTGGGGCAATTAGCTCATGACGAAGATGTGGAGGACGAGGATGACGAGAAGAAATCCGATGCCGAAGATGAAGATGATGACGTAATCGAAGTCGCAGAAGATGAAGATGACGACAAAAAGTCTGACGCTGAGGACGAAGATGAAGATAGAAAAAGACGAACAAAAAGCAAGCGATGGACGCTGCTATGATCGAGTCTAATGCTGTTGCGAAAATGAAAGGTATTTTCTCAGCACTTAAAGACGTTGAGCCACTTGGTGGGTGAGTCTTGCAATGGATTGGTTTTGATTCTGAGCATGATGTTTATGCTTATGCTGTTAAGCAGAAAGGCGAAAACACGGCGGGCGTAAACACGGCGGGCTTGAAACTAGCTGTTAAGCATTTAAAAGCTGGCTCCCAGTCTAAACAAATTGCCCAAGACTCAGCTTATGCGAGTGCGTCTACAGGCTTAAAAGCAATCACTGGTCATATTCGTAAGGGGTAATAATCATGGCTACAGGTTTTCAACAAACAATTAACCGCAACGTCCCTTTAGCTGTTGAAGGTGATTTTGCGGCGGCAGGTCCATACCATGCGGTATTGGCAGGCAATCAAAAGTTAAAGGCATCGTCTACAGGTGTGACCATCGCACGTTTCGCATGGGCAAACATCGCAAATGGTCAAGTATCGAATGCTAAGCCTACCGATACCACTAATCAGGTGTTAGGTTTTGTGCGCCGTGGCGAAAACACCGCATTGATCACTGGCTACCGTGCCGAGACTTCAATGCTTATCCCTGCGGGCTTCGGTGTAACGCTTTATGACCGTGGCGACTTTTGGGTTAAAACCACAACGGCTGCTACAGTAGATCAAAAGGTTTTTGCTTCCGATACCACAGGCGAAATCGCTACAGGTGCAGCAGGCGCTACGGTTGCGGGCTTCACAGAAACAGAATTCAAGGTCGCTTCCATCGGTGATGTGGGCGAACTTATCAAAATTTCAGCATTTTAAGAGGACTGAATAATGCCTTTAGAATTAACACAAAGCGATATTGCGGTACTCAACAAAGAACACGGTGTGATCTTTGGTCGTGGGGCGCAAGTTTTTAACAGATGCAAAGAAAGCAAACTTAGCAATGGCTATGGATGCTGAGCTTGTACCAGGATCATTAGTTACCAATCCTAACGGTGGTTTCCCTGCGCTGTTTACCACTTGGGTTGATCCTAATTTAATCGAAGTGCTTGTATCGCCTATGAAGATGGGTGAAGCGTTCGGTGAAGTCAAAAAAGGTAACTGGACTAGCTCACTTGTTCAATTCCCTGTTATTGAGTCAGTGGGTGAAACCTCAACCTATGGCGATTTCAATGACAACGGTATGTCAGGTGTAAACGTGCAATACCCATCACGCCAACCGTACCACTATCAAACGATTATTCGTGTGGGTGAATACGAGCAGGAAATGGCGGGTGAAGCGCGTATTGACTGGTCAAGCCGTAAGCAGATTTCTGCCGCATTGACGCTTAACAAGTTCCAAAACCATTCATACATCTACGGTATCGATGGTTTAGCAAACTACGGTATGATCAACGACCCTAGCTTGCTGCCTGCTGTAACTGGCGGAAACTGGGAAACATTAACTGCGGAAGGTATTTTCAACGACTTCGGTAAATTGTTTAAAAAATTGATCACTCAGACCGAAGGCTTAGTGGACAATGAAACAACAATGACTTGTTTGCTTTCGCCACTCATGAAAGCGCAATTCACCAAGACAAACGAGTTCGGCTTGAATCTTGGTGCATTGTTTAAAGAGCATTACCCGAACTTACGTTTCGTCACCATTCCTGAATACAGCACCCCAACAGGTGAAACTATCCAGTTAATCGTGGACGAGTACGAGGGTCAGAAAACCGTTGAAATGTCATTCACTGAAAAAATGCGTACCCATCCATTAATTCAGGATATGTCAGGCTTCAAGCAAAAACGCTCACAAGGCACTTTAGGCGCAATCCTATACCGCCCTGCGTTTGTTGCGACTATGGATGCAACGTCTACGCCTGCACCTTAATCCGCATTAATATTAAATTGGGTGTCTTTATGATGCCCTTTTTATTGCCATTAATTAAGTGCTAGAATGAATTAACTTTTGGGAGATTAAAAATGTCCAACACTGAAAATGAAGATGTGATTGAGTTTGCAGATCCTGATATTGTTAATTGGCGCAAAGATGTTTCTTTGGCATTAATTCAAACAATGGATTCCAATGGTATCTCTGCATTGATTAAACAACTTGAATCGGTTGTATTTAACCCACACAAACACACAGGAAAATAAAATGTCTACAGTAACAGTATTATGCAAAAAGCCTTATGGCGTTGAGTTGCAAGTTGGAAATCAGAAAGTCATCCTGAACGGATACAATAGCTCTGTTGTTGCTCATGGCTATGGTATTACCGAAAACGTGCCAAAAGAGCTGTGGGACGCTTGGGTTGAGCAGAACAAGGGCCATAAGCTCTATACGTCAGGCTGTATTGCAGCACAAGAAACCACACGCAATGCCAAAGCACAGGCGAAAGATACAGCCGAGTTAAAAACTGGCACAGAACGCATTAAACAAGGCAAGCATGCAGGCGTTGAAAAAGACACTGATGCAGGCAAAGGTGCATAACTATGGCAAAAGTCGTATTCGACCCTAGCCACTTTAAATTGATCTACCCGCAGTTCGCGGGTATTTCTGATGTTCAATTGGAGTGGTTTTTCAAGAAGTCTGAGCAAATCCTAGATAATAGCGAAAACTCTTGTATTGACGAGGATACGCGCCTTATTTGGTTTTATTTGCTTGTTGCTCACTATGCGCAACTACAGACACAGATTCAAAGCGGAAACTCTGCTGTAGGTCGGATTTCTTCGGCTACTGAGGGCAGTGTTTCAGTTTCATTGGATTACCCTACTTCTGCCGTTGGTCGTGAAAAATGGTTCAACCAAACGCCATACGGTGCAGAATATTGGATGATGACAGCGCCATATCGCACAGGCTTGTATGTTGTGACTAATGTCGCAATGCCTGTTGATCGCAGTCGTTATCCGCAGCCACGGTGATATATGGTCAAGCGTACAGGGCAAGGGCTTGCGAACTATCTTAAAAAACTAGCTCCTGAGTCCACAGGCGCACACGTTAAAGTCGGTGTGCTAGAAAATTCTAAATACCCCGATGGTACACCTGTGCCATTAGTGGCGTTTTGGAATGAGTACGGCACACGGACTTCCGACCCCCGCCCTTTTTTCCGTGATACCATCGAACAGAATAAAAAGAATTGGTCTGATATGACTTTACGTGGTATCGGTAGAGGTTTACCAGTTACCGAAATTTTGGGGCTTGTTGGCTTGCAGATGCAAACAGACATACAGACCGCCATTATGACGTTTACAGACCCGCCAAACGCTGATAGCACGGTAGCCAAGAAAGGAACACAGTCGCCATTGCGTGAAAGTATGTTGATGTACGACTCCATAAAAAGTGAGGTTGTGGAGGAATGAAAAATATACCTGTAACGATCATAATTGATACCAAGAAGCTAAACATCCTAATCTAACGCGCTATCGAAAACCTTACCGAAATGGAGTCGAATTCGCTCCCCGAGGTCGATATAGAGGCGTGCTTGCAATCCTATATTTCTGCTTTATTACTCTACAATCAGACGCTATTTAAGCTCGTAATTTAGCCATCTCTCGATGGCTTTTTTTATACTATCTTGTGCCACTTAGCCCTTTTCTCTTTAATACTATATATAGCAAGTGGCATATAATCATAAAAAGAGAGCGAATAAATAAAGGGCAAAAGCATACGTGATATATAAGAAATACTGATTATCTTTTTAAGAGCAATATTAGTATTATAAGTGAGTGCCTAGATTAGCTATCGAACATCGGGAAAGCCTACCGACTGGCACGCCACATTTTTAGGCTGTAACTGAGGTGGTTATGAAAACAAAATTAGAAATGGCGCATGAATACCTATTACGCTTTAGTGGTGCAACAGTTGAGCAAGCTTGGCAATACGCAGACGCAATGCAAGCCGAAGCGGAGAAGCGTGAAAATAAAAAGCAAAAAGAACATGTTTTTGAAGCTATCGATTGGAAACCCGACTGGAGTCAAGCGCCTGAGTGGGCTAATTTTCTTGTAATGAGTTGCAAAGGGACATCTTACTGGCATTCCAGCGAGCCAAGACCTAGCGGTGCTGGGTGGGTTGGTGGTGGGCATTGTGACTTAGCGCATTTGGACCGCTATCACAGTGCAGGCGACTGGCGCAACTCTCTACGAAAACGCCATAAATGATTTATACTAGCCCTCAACAAAGAGGGCTTTTTTATGGCTATTAAACTAAGAATGATGGCGAATAGCGTTACAAGGGCTATAAACCCAAATGTAACCAATGCCGATATTTATGTGAATATTGGATCAGAAACAATCGCAGGCGGTAAGGTTGTGCCAAAATACACCAAGATTGTAAAAGATATTCAAATCCAAGCGATTCAATCAAGAGACCTTGAACATTTAAACTTAATCAACCAACAAGGCTCATTCTGCTATGGTTATATTGATGGCATCATTGACCCTATGATTCGCGGTCTAGGCACAGGATTATCTTATGTTGAATTTGGCGGTGTAAAATGGACTGTCAAATCAGTTGTAGAGGATTGGCTCAAGTATGCAAGCGGTGACATTGGCAATGCATTAAATGATCAAAATGGCGATTGGGTGAAGGTGGTATTATGGCGGAAGTAGATTTTTTGGATCAAATGTTTATTGAGATTTGGGAAATGTTCGCTGAAATGTTCCCGACTTTCGATTCAAGCAAAATTGTGCGTGGCTATCAAAACGGGATGCCATTGCCTATAGATGGAATAGTTATAACCTTTATAACTGAAACTGATTTAGACCAGTTAAGCTATTCAGATGAGGAAGATACAACTGCCCTACCCGATAAGCCGTTCAGGACAATAACCGTACAGACCGCGGTAAAAACGATGATGCAAGTCGATTGCTATGGCGAACTAGGACAAGCAAGAGCTAGACAAATCGCCACAATGTTTAAAAACCCCTATGCGTGCGAGCGCCTGCAATCGTGTGCGCCACTAGATTATCGACCGCCTAAAAACCTGTCGTTTGTAAATGAAGCTGCCGAGTATGAACCGCGTTGGATGGTGGAAATTGATATGCAGTACAATCCACACTATACTTATCAACAAGAATCTACTAAAACAATTACGGTAGATATTAGTCCACTTTAAGAGGAAAAAAGGATAATGCTAGCATCCATTCCAGCAAGTGAAATCGTTACGGTACTACCCTCAGTTCTAGGGGCGGGTGGTACTGCAATGGCACTTAACGCAGTAATCATTAGTGATGACGTAAAGTTTGTCGCTAAGGAATATTCAAACGCTGACGCAGTAGGCAATGACTACGGTACAACGTCTGACAAGTACAAATTCGCTCAGATTTATTTCAATGGCTTTACAGGTTCAACTGTTAAACCATCTGCGCTATTCATTTCAAAATATTCAGCGATTGACAGCGCTGCAAAATTAACAGGTGCATCACTACGCTCTATGTCGCTTGATCAGTTAAAAGCGATTACAGGCGCTATCAGCGTGACTATCGATGGCGTTCTTAAAACTGGCACTATTGATTTATCTGCTGCAACAAGTTTTAGCAATGCTGCTACATTGATTGCAACCGCCTTAACTGCTGCTGTGACGTTTGATACTCAATTGCAGTCTTTTGTTATTGCATCGGGTACAACTGGTGGGACAAGCTCTATTTCATTCGCTACTGGCGCTGCTGCTGAGTTGTTGGCCCTAACTGAGCTAACAGGTGCGCAATTAGACAACGTGACAACGGTTGACACTGCGACCACAGCAATGAAGCGCTTAACCAACTACACGTTGAATCTATCAACAATTGTGGCCGAAACTTCAACTGCATTGAATGACGATATTCAAAAAGAAATCGCTACTTGGGTATCTTTGCAAAACCATCGTTATTGGTTGGTCAAATATGGCGAAGAGCCAACAGCATTAATCGCAAACAACACAACAAACTTTGCGGGATGGATTGCTGAGAACAATGTTGCTGATGTGACTTGTGTTTATGGCACATTTGAACACGCGGCTCTATGTGCGGGCTATGCTGCTTCACTGAACTTTAGTGAATTAAACGGCCGTACAACAATGGACTTCCGTTCTACTTCAACACTAGCTCCTAGCGTTACCGATGTAGATGATGCGAATGCCCTTGAATCGAACGGATACGCTTATTATGGCGCGTTTGCAACTGCTAATGACCGTTTCATCTTCCTACGCAATTCGATTGTCTCAGGCGAATTCAAGTGGGTTGATGCGTACCTAAACCAAATCTACTTCAACAGCCAATTGCAGTTAGCACAAATTACTGGTTTGATTGCTAACAAGTCAATTCCATACAATGAGGTCGGGAAATCTAAAGTACGCGCTTCAGCTCAAGACCCAATCAATGAAATGCTTAACTTTGGCGGTATTCAGACTGGCGTTATTTTATCTGAGCAACAAAAATCGATTATCAACAATGAAGCGGGCGTTGACGCTGCGACTATCATCTATAATCAAGGTTATTATTTGATGATTCGTGACGCTACCGCGCAAGTACGTGCTGCACGTGGCTCGTTCCCGATTAAGCTATGGTATACAGATGGCGGTTCGGTTCACTCAATTAACATTGCTTCAATTAACGTACAGTAAGAGGTTTAAAGCATGGCTATTAACAAAAAGACATTAACCGCTGCGAACTGTGTCCTACTGTTTCGTTGTGAGGGGATTTACGATTCATACGTTCAACTACACGATTTTCAGGCTGACAACATTTTCAGTTTAGGCGACATTACCCTTGCTCAAACTGTATCGGGCGCTGATGGCATCCTAAGCGGTGGTTTTGTGTTTAACGCGCAAACTTTCGGCTTAAACCTTGAAGCGAATTCACGATCATTGCCGATTCTTGAAAACTGCGCTGCGAACTTCCTTAAAAACAAAGAAATCGTGGCGGTTGATTTTCAATTGACGCTACCTTCTGTGGGCAAAACTGCTTCATTCAGTGGTTTCTACACTCAACACTCAGGCGTAAGTGCTACCAAGCTTTTACAAGGTAGCCAGTCAGTATTTGAAGTTGACCCAACATCATTGACGGAGATTGCGTAAAATGGCTCGTAAGACTAAAGATTTAGTTATTGCGGACGGTCGTGACAAGGGGAAAACCTTTGTCATTACCGAAATGTCTGTAATTGATGCTGACAATTGGGCCAATCGCGCCTTGCTTGCAATGCTTCGCGGTGGTGGTTGACGTGGGGAATTTAGATTTCTCAAACGTCAATACATCGGGTGGGTATGCTTGAGCTTGCCCGTGTTGTAATTGCAGGGCTTGGAAACATGCAAGAAAGCATTGCAACAGATTTGCTTAATGAGCTTCTCGACTGCGCTAAAAATCGTTCCATCGGGCGGAACTCCACGCGACATCCTTTTGGATTCTGATATTGAGTCAATTAAAACATTATGGCAAATCCGAAAAGAAGCCCTAATGATTCATATTGATTTTTTAACAGACGGCAGTTCGCAAGCTTAGGGCAACAAAGCGGACTGTCAATTAATGAAAGTCTGCTTTCTAAGACAGTGAACGTATCCGATACCGTGTTTCAAGCCCTACAGACAGGGCTTGTTTCATATACAGACTTAGCATTACACCTAAGCCTAGAGGATGCGTTAAACGTCATAGAGGTGGATTTAGTTGCTAAACACAATAAGGCAGTTATAGAGGAGCTTAAATAGTGGCTCATATTGTAGATGCAATCATGGTAACGCTTGGGCTTGATACATCAAAGTATACAGCTCAGGCAGAGAATGCCATTAAGACCGATGCACGGCTCGAAAAAAGCCTAGATGGTGTCGAGAAGAAAGGCGGTGCGGTTTCCAAAAACTTTGAGGGATTGGCTAATGCTGTAAAGGGTGCTGCTAAGGTTTTCGCGTCTTTGGCTGCTGCGACAGGTATCATCCGATTTCTGCAAAACGTAGCGGAAGAAACACGCCAAGCCAATGAGGAAATGTTAAAGCTTCAAGCTTCACTTGGTTTAACTGCTGAAAAAATCAATGGTATGCGTGGCGCGGGTGCTGCTTTAGGTGGCACAGCCGAGGGCATGACGAACTCAATGAAAGGCCTTAACAAAGGCATGAATGATTTTGTCGTGAAAGGTGACTACAACCCTGCTGCCATTTATGAATGCGCTAGGCGTTTCAATGGTAGACGGTCAAGGCAAGCTGCGCGATGTAGACAAGGTAATGCTTGACTTATCTGATTCATTCTCAAAAATGAACAGTGAGCAAGCCTATGCACTTGGTCAAGACATGGGTTTCGATGAGGGCACGATTGCCGCATTGATGCAAGGCCGTGATGCCATGAAAGAAATGTCAGATTATCACGCCAAAATGTATACATCCTCAAAAGAGGAATTAGCAGCAAGCCGAGAACTATCCAAAAACCAAGCGCAATTATCTGCACACTGGGCAAGCATGAAATTGATGATCGGTAATGCGATTATTCCCCTGCTCGTAAAACTAACCAATTTTGCTAAGGCGTTCTTTGAATTTTTACAGGATCACCAAAAGACTGTTAAAAATGTATTTGAAGCAATGGCATTTGTTTTAGGTGCTGTGCTTATTCCGTTGTTTGGTAAGGCGCTGATTGCAGCACTGGCATTTATTGCACCGTTTGCACCGTTTATTTTAGTTGTCACTGCATTAGCTGCTGCATTCACCCTGCTTTATGACGATTACAAAGTATGGGCCGAGGGTGGTCAATCGCTATTTGATTGGGGTAAATTCTCCGACCTTATTGACGGTGCTAAGCTTTCCGTTGAAAGCCTGACAAAAGGTTTCGGGGAGCTTGCTGATAAAGTAATGGCTGAGGTTATTCCAACACTCAAAGGTTATGCGTCAATCATTCAGAAACTATTTAGCGGTGACTTTGCAGGAGCATCGGCAGAAGCTAAGGAAATGTTTGCCGAGTTTGGCGCGCGTGCTAAGGATGCCATTAGCCCTGCATGGAATAAGGCTGCTGACTTTATGCTTGGTGGTGCGTTTAAAATTGGTGGCTCCAGTGGTGAGTTGCAATCGCCTGCTGTTGGTGGTGGGGCAATGCCGTCTACTGCACCATTAAAGGCGGGCGCAAAAGGCAACAAAGCCGAGTTCATCAAGAAATATTGGGGCATGGCTACGGTCATTGGTCAGAAACTTGATGTCCCGCCCGAAGCTGTTTTAGCACAATTTGCAGCTGAAACTGGTTGGGGTAAAAGCGTCATTAGTGGCACTAACAACCTAGGTAATATCAAAGCAGGCTCATCATGGAAAGGTAAAACCGTTAAGGCTTATGACAAGATCGAAAAATCTTATGACCCTTATCGTGTTTACAACACCCCTGAAGAATTTGCAGAAGATTACGTTCGACTAATGCAGAAGAATAAGCGCTACAAGAATGTAATTGGATCTGATACACCTACCGAGTTTTTCAGTGAATTGAAAAAAGCGGGTTATGCCACTGATAAAGACTATGTAAAAAAAGGTGTTGCTGTCACAAATAGCGTCACAGGTGAGCTAGACTACAGCCGAATGCAACAAGGCGCAGCGCAAGCACAAGGCATGGTTCAGCAAAGCGCTACACCAAGAAAGCTTTACAATAGCAAAGGTCTGCAATCCGATATGCAAAGCCGTTCCGTTGATGTGAAGATGGGTGACTTGAATATCTACACAACAGCGTCAAGCGTGTCGGGTATTACTTCCGATGCAATGCGTGGAGTTGAGGCAAGCCTTAACAATCTTGGCACAAGTATGGCATAATCAATACGTGGCTAGGGTAGCTCCCGAAAATCGTGAAACCTACACGACCGCCACGTTAATTTTAGGTTATAACTGAGGTGGTTATTATGAGTGAAGATAAGAAATTTCATGTATTTATGTTTTGCTACTCTTGGTTTGCTAACGGGCAACGTGGGATTGGTCACAAAACTCTATTTAACGAAAACAAAGAGCTGAGAAATTCGGATTTAAATTCTGCTATTTCTTTTATTCAAGAACAGGTTCAAAAGAATAACAATCACAATAAGGAATCGGTTTCAATTGTGTTCTCAAACATAATTCATCTAAATTATTGTACTCAAGATGAGTTTTATAGAGAAGAAAGTAGTGAGCAAACATAGGTGATATAATGCCCTCAACAGAGGGCTTTTTAATTGGTGAATTTATGGCAATGGCAGGAATGCCAAGCATCCCGAATTTCGGGGGGCTTGTAACATCGGGCACTGACGCAGCAATCAACCTAGGTGGCGCAGCATTAATCCGCGCTGTGTTCGGTGAAGTGTGGGGCTTGGTTAATGAGTTTGGCGTGCCGATTCTTTTGTCGGATAGTGTAAAGAATGTTGACTATACAAACAGTTCAACAATTTCTAAATTCTTAATTGAAAAAGGCTCGTTTAGTTCGTATAACAAAGTCACTGACCCGCGCTTTTTATCGGTTCAATTAATTAAATGGAAAGGCACGAAGCTTGAGAAGTCGGCATGGTTGGCTCAGCTTGAGCTATACGCAAACAGCACACTTAAATTCCATGTTGTTACGCCTGAATATCTATACCGAGATTACAACATCACCCGCCTTGCTTACATGCGCGACAACACCTCAATTCAGATGATTACAGCGTCTATTGATTTGGAAGAAGTGCGCGAGGTTCAGCTAGAGTTCGGCACGCAAGAAGCCAAAGCAGAACAAGACAATTCAACGGTTGAGGGTGGTACAGTTCAACCAAAACAAACATCTATATCCCTGCTAAAAAGTGGGGCTAATAGAGTTATGAGAGCGCTTGGAGGATAACACTTATGACCACACTAGCCATTGACCTACAAAAAAATGCCAATCAGAACTTGCAAGTTACACTAGGCGGGAATGTCTACCGACTGACCTTAAACACCCGACTTGATGAGCTTTACATGAGCATCATTAAAAACGGTGAACCTGTTATTTATAATCGCATTTGCCAAAACTTAAACCCAATCGAAGAAGGCTTTGTCTTTGTTGACTTAGATGGGAATGAAAATCCACGCTTCGACCAATTCAATGATCGATTTGTTTTAACTTGGACTGATAGTTTGGTATAATTTAAATGTGGCTAGGAGGCATCCGAAAGCAGAGTCATTAACTGTTGCCACATTTCTAATAATGCCTTAATGAGGAATATTTACATGCTTTACGGTATAGGTTTTAACGATAGAAAATATCCAGCAACAATAAAATCAAAACACACACGAGAGTATGTGTTTTGGTCTGGATTTTTATCTAGATCATATTCAGAAAACACAAAAAACAATCAACCATCATATAGGCATTGCAGTGTTTCCGAAAATTTTAAATCTTATTCTTACTTTTATGAGTGGTGCCAAAACCAGATTGGCTTTAATTCAGGTTTTGTATTTGGATAAAGATTTGATAGTAAAGGGCAATAAAATATACGGTGAGGAATTTTGTGTATTTCTACCAAGTGAGATAAACAGAGCCCTGTGACAAAAATGATAAAGGCGAGGGGTGGTTTGCCAATAGGTCGTTTTTACAACAAAAAAAGCAAAAAATTTGAGTCTCGAGTTAGAAGGAATTCAAACCCCATATATATTGGCTCTTTTGATTCAGAGATTGATGCATTTAATTCGTATAAATTTGAAAAAGAAAGTTATCTAAAATACCTCGCAAACAAGTACGCAGGGTTAATAGATGAAAGGGCATATAATGCCTTAATCAACTACTCTGTATCTATTTGCGATTAATGTTAAAATCCCCTTAGTTTTTAAGTGGGTTTTTGTATGAATAGGAAAAAACTAAGGGTGACGATCACCCTAAATGGAAAAAATCAAAACGGTGAGCAGAAAGTATTTGAAAGTGAATACAATCAACTATCATCTTCCGAATTAAGGGTGTCATGTACCATTGTGTCTGGAAACGGAAGTTTATCACCTACCGCTAAAATTCAAGTCTACGGCTTATCACTCACTAAAATGCTTGCGCTTTTCCGCGTGCAATGGAATACGCTAGACGCAATGCTGAATGAGGTTGCAATCGAAGCTGGTGAGGAAGGAAAGCCATTCGAGCTTATTTATAAAGGCAATATCACGACTGCGACAATCAACATGGATTCCGCGCCCGATCCGTTTCTTGATATTGATAGCGTTGTTGGATTAGTCGAGCAAATGAAGCCCGCTGAACCTTTGGCAATTATCAATGAAGTGGATGTTGCGGAGGTGATCAGAATTATCACTGAGACACGGATGGAGTATGAATTTGAGAACAATGGTGTTTCTCATATCATCCCTGATGGCTTTATGTCCGAGGGTGCGAATTTAGAAACAATCCGACAATTAGCGCATGATTATGATTTTGACTTGTATATTGAGCATAAACTAATCGCCATTGCGCCACGAAACACTAAGCGCGAAATTCCTATACCGCAGATACGACCTACTAGCGGACTTGATGGCTACCCTACTCCCGACATTAAAGGCATATCGTTTAAATGCTTCTATAATCCGTTAGTTCGCTTTGGTGGAAACTTAGAGGTGAAAGATAGTATCATTGAGGTATGTAATGGTGTTTGGCGCGTGTACGGCTTGAAAACCATTCTTGAAAGTGGCGTACCGAATGGGCGCTGGTCTATGGAAGTTAATGCAACTTGGGCGAACAGTACCGATGCCGTTAGAAAATGATCAACAGACGACAAACTATAGAGCATCCCAAAGCGTAGGCGGTGCTGCTGAATTTGAAGCCATTGTGCGCTCACTTATGGGTAAAAATCATACCCTAATGCTAGGTGAGGTAATGGCTATTACTCAAGAAGCAAGTAGCACGGCTGCGGTTGGGTTTTTATCCGTTCGTCCGATGGTTTTTATGGTGGATGGATCAAACAATAACTATGCCCGTGCAACGATAAACAACGTGCCTTTCTTTCGATTGCAGGCAGGTGGTAATGCAGTAATCCTAAATCCGAAAGTCGGTGATATTGGCTTGATTGCTTATTGTGAGCGCGACATATCAATGGTGAAGCGCAACAAGAAACAAGCAGCGCCAAACTCGCGCAGACAATTTAATATTAATGATGCTGTGTATCTTGGTGGGATGTTGAATAGTGCGCCTACACAATATATTCAATTTCTCGATAGCGGGATGAATATCAAGACGACTGGTAATGTGAACATCAACGGATTAACTATCGCGCCTAGTGGCACTCTAACGCTTGCTAATGGCGTTGTGGTTGATACACACATTCACGACCAAGCAAACGACAGCGCAGGTAATACAGAGCAATCAGTGGGGATTCCAAGAAATGGCTAATACTCTTTTTTTACTCCCTGATACTTGGGATTTAACGCTAGATTCAAGCGGCAACATTGCCATTGCTAGTGATGTCTACCAGCAAGCGCAAGACATTGCTTCGGCTTGTCGTGTATTTCGTGGTGACATGTACTTTAATAAAAATGAGGGTATCCCTTATTCTGAGTCTATTTTAGGCAAATCGTCCTATCCGCTTGGCTTGTATCAGTCAGAGTTAAGGCAAGCCGCACTATCTGTCGATGGTGTGATTAGTGCTAATATAACATTCAATAAAATTGAAAATCGGGTGCTTAGTGGCATGATTAAATTTACAAATGATCAAGATCAAACAGGAGTTGTAAGTTTATGATTCCTGATATTGAAATTACCGAAAATGGCATTGTCGCGCCCACAACAGATGAAGTGCTTGCGGGTGTATGGGAAATCCTGAAAGCCGCTTTTGGCTCAAATCTAAATACCGCAATGAACACCCCGCAAGGGCAGTTAGCAACATCGATCACAGCGGTTATTCAAAACGAGCGCAATAAGTGGATTCAGTTAATGAATCAAATCGACCCGCAATACTCTACTGGTATTTGGCAAGATGCTATTGGGGAGTTGTATTTCATCACTCGTCAATCTCAGACATTTTCAATTGCTGAAATTCGCTTGCATGGCTTAAATGGAACGATTGTTCCTGCTGGATATAGAATCGGTGATGTTGCGGGCAATATTTGGGAAACTACAAGCCAATTGATTATTGATTCAACTGGCTATATTGATGGCTTCGTGCAATGTACTGTCGCTGGGCCAATCGAAGCATCCATTGACACAATCACAAATATTCTTGTGGCTCTCTCGGGGTTAGACCGCGCGACCAATACAAGTGCTGCTATTGCGGGTGTTAATGCTGAAAGCCCTGAAAACTTCGAGCAACGTAGACAAGAGTCTGTTTCAGCAAATGCTAAATTAACTGACGCTGCGGTACGTGGTGCTGTAGCCAATTTACCGAACGTAGTTGATGTTTGGGTTAAATCAAATCCAACCGATGTCACTGTAAACTTCGGTGTGACTAATTACCCTGTGACACGAAATACCTTACTTTGTTCTGTAGTCGGTGGTGTTGACTATGACATTGCTTGGCAGATTCTAGTTAAAGGCGGCACTGGTTGTTCGTTTGCAGGCGATACAGAAGTCACTGTTTATGACAATGATACATACCCAGTAGACCCGCCAGACTATAAAGTAAAGTTTCTTCGACCAACCTTAAAAACAGTTAAGTTTAAAGTCACGCTTGAAGATAAAAACGAAATGTCATTGCAAGATGAAAAGGCGATGAAAAACGCTATTCTTGATGCGCTGAAAACTGGAAAGACCCGCGCACGCATAGGTCAAAAGCTCAGGGCTTCGGCTTATGTTTGCCCTGTCGGTAACTCTGTTGATTTAAGCTTGCTTGATATTGAGGTAAGTTTTGACGGCACAACATGGGTAAATTTCCTTGAGCTTGGCGTGGATGAATACCCAGTGACCACTGAATTTGATATAGAGATTGTCTAATGTTTGATGTTAAAGATACTCTGATGTCGCAGTATGCAAATAGTCCCGCTATTGTCGGGATTATTGATGGTATAGCGGATGCGCTAGACCCTGAGCATACCGCAGAAGAATTTTATTCAATGTTATGGCGTTTAAGCTCCGCAACATCGTGGGGCTTGGATATTTGGGGGCGTATTGTTGGCGTAAATCGAAATGTGCAGATGAGCGATCCTGACGCAATCACATTCGGTTTTAAAACTGATCCTGTATCGCAGAACTTTACACCTTTTAACGTAGCCCCATTTAACGCAGGCGGTGCAAAATTTAACACCTATCGCCTGCCTGATAATCTCTATAAAGAGCTAATCATTATCAAGGCTGCTTCAAATATTCTTTATGCTACAGCGCCAAATATTAATAAGTATCTTCAAATGATTTTCACTGAAAAGGCTTATTACTACATCACTGGTCACATGACAGCAAAGTATATTTTTGAGTTTGAATTAACGCCATTTCAGCGTTTAATTGTCTACACTTTGAAGTTATTACCTGAGCCATGCGGTGTGTTAATCTCCTATGAAGAAAAACCAATTGCAGAGGTATTCGGCTTTGATGGTACAGAGTATGAAACATTTGATCACGGAGTATTCATCCAATGAGCAATCCTGAAATTATGTGGTCTAAAGCATTTGCTTGGAATGCCACAATAAAAACACGATTCAAGAGGAACGGCAACCATCTCAGGATGTGCAAGATGCCACGCTTAATGATGGCTTTCCGCTTATCACAATGACCCCACAAGACGCGGGTGGTATCGCTCCAAATGGTCAAGACATGAACGGTGCGCTTTATGCGATTAGCTTGGACATGGTTCACCGTCAAAAAGGGTTGCGTATTCAATTTGATCCTGCTTATGCTGCGAAAATTGGCGGTTATGATCAAGGTTGTATTCTTGCGTCTAATGACTATACGCGCGACTATATCAGCCTTATCCCGAACAATTTAACCGATCCGAACGGTAGCGGCACTGCGGGACGTTGGGCTATATATTCGGGTGCTGGCTCTATTGCTTCTGCAACTGCGAGTATTGCTGGCATTGTTAAGATTGTTGATAGTCTTTCAAGTACAGCAACGGATGCAGCATTAACAGCCAATCAGGGAAAAGTGCTTAGCGACAGAACACAGCAAGCCACAACCACAAATGCTGGTATTAGTCGATTTGCTAATGCGACTGAAATTTCAAATAAATCAAACTCGAATGTTTCAGTTAATCCAAACAATGCGGCAACCATCGCTCAAAGTACAGATTTGGGCGTTGGGCAAACTTGGCAAAATATGACAGCGAGCCGATCAGGCGGATCAACCTATACAAACAACACAGGCAAACCAATTGTAGTTATTGTTTCAATTCGGGATGCTAATATATTTAGTGGGGTGCTAGTTTATGTTGGTGGTGTTGTTATTATCGATGTTGATGATGTTGGAGCGCAAGGAACAACACCTTATACATTTGTTGTTCCAAATGGCTCAACTTATTCTGTGACCGTAAACTCAAATACCATTAGACACTGGTCGGAGCTTAGATAATGCCAACACAAAAGATTAACCAGTAATTAAGGAATAAAACATGCTACAACCTACTAGATTAATTTCTACGCCATTCGCACAAGAAGGCGAAAAAACTGAAATTCAAAACGTAACAGGCGAGTTTGATAACAGCGCCACTTACAGACTTGGATTTCCACCACTTACAATGCAATCCATTCGATTAGGTGGTAAGCCCCCGAAAGGCACGGATTTTAACGGTGTGCTTTTTGATATTACAGAAAATATCTCATTTCTCTGTAAAGGCGGACGCTACCAATATAATGCAGGTCTATCAACCTTAATAGGCGGTTATCCTGAAGGTTCAAACTTACTTCTTGATGATAATGTCACTGAGGTTGTGAGCACTGTTGCGGGTAATCAAAACAATCCAAACATCAACATGACAGGTTGGATTTTAAAGCCAAACAAAACAACTGCTGTAAATGTGGCTGACGCTAGCGGAGAAACACAGCAACAAGTCAACTACAATGGCGGTGCTAAGTGGCATTCTCGTGTTGGCGGGTATCTTGAAAATGAACGTGTCGTTCTAACCAATGGCGACATCGTAAAAAGCACTATTGATGGGAATACGAATGACCCTAATGTGGATATGACGGGGTGGATTCACGAAGATTACGGGCTAGTTAAAAGCTTCATCTCTTTAGAAGAAATTGAACAAGACCCCTACGACGGTCAGATTATTTTCATTAAAACCAGAGCCAATGAGTCTAATGATTTTTTTGCAGGGCATTTTCAGTTTGTTGCTGACTCTACTGAACCAGTCGACGGTGGTATTATTTTAAATGCTACTGGCGGAAGATGGAAACGTATTTATGACTCATTCATAAAAGCATACTGGTTTGGTGAGCCAACAGGTATTAATGATCAAGTACAAATAAACAAAGCTATTGCCTACGGTACGGCTAATAAACAAGTAGTGGATTTGACTGGTTGCATTTGGGGGATTAATGGCACAGTTTATGCTCATGGTCACGTTCAAATTGTCGCGAGCTTTAATTCTTATATTAACGTAAATTCAGTCGGTGATTATCCAAATCTGTGGGCTTTTGAGTTTGGCGACCCGTCTCAAGGATGGACAGGGGGTCGAGCTATTACGACTATTGAAGGCTACCTACAGTTAGTTTGTAATAACCGCGATAATCGACTTCACGGTGCATATTTTAAGGGTAGTTTTCACAATCTTGAGCATGTGCGAGCTTATGGTTTTAATGGCACAGGTATTAAACTCGAATCTTTCCATGACTCCACATTTTTACGCCCAACTGTAGAGCTGTGCGGAAATGAGTTAGATTATTCTTTTGTTTGTGCTAGTCCTGATGATACGTCAAACTGTTTCAATATCGTCTCTCTTCAGTGTGAACAAGCACAGCAACGCGGTATTTATATTGAAAATACAATTCGATCTACAATTCAAAACATTCACGCTGAACGGCTTACTGTTACAAACAATAGCGCGGTATCAAATCCTCTTGGTAAAGATTACAATCACGTAATAATTTTGTCTAACTCAACTGTTAATCAAGCTTTATTTCACGCCAACACAGGTGATATTAATATTCGGATGGATGGTAGCCTATCAACGTATATTAACGTGCTTGCAGTTGATGGACGAATCTGCGGTGAGTTTGGTAATAAAACTACATACACTGATCTTGAGTGTAAATACTTTATTCAATCTGGCGTGTTACGTGAAACTACTTTTAATAGTCTTAATTGTGGTAGAGCTGTGTTAACTAGTAATATAGCTTTAAATAACCCGAAAATTAATTATCTTGATTTTCAATATCAAGCTAACGCTATTAATTTCTTTGGTGGGGAAGTAAATACTGTTGGAGACACAAGCACTAGCACGACAATCACACTTGGTTCTATTAATTTCTTTGGTACGAAAATCCAGAATATTTATCGCACTGGTTTTTCGGATCAGAACCCGCCAATGCTTTTTAATGCTTGCCCGATTACAAATTTAGTTGGTGACTATCAGAATGTAGCTATAGTGCAAAACTGTTTTGTTAAAAATGCTAATTTAGCCAATGAGTTTAAGCCTAAATTTGTCGAAACAAATATTGAAACGCTTAACCCGACTGGAAGCGTTGGTTATTTAACACGAGGTGGTAGTATTGTTACTGGAACTTGGTCATTACCAACAATCTCATACCCTGCTGGCACAGTTACAGAGCGTATCGGGTATGATGCTGCTGGTAAAATTTATCAAAACACCGTGTCTGGTGCAAATTGGGTGAAAATAGCTTGAATTAAAACCCCTTTGGGGTTTTTTATTTCTCGGCAAAAGTGCTATTATCTATAAAACTGATATAGAGCAAACCAATGCAGATTTTTAAAAATTTAGAAGAGCATGTTGAGCATATCGCGCTTGTGCTTCTCGTCACAGCGTTAAGCATGATTGCCTACTTTCTAACATCACCGCAACCGCCACGGGAACGGACTAAATCCGCTTTCGCAGGCGGTGTTATTGCTGGTGTGTTGTCATACCCGACATGGGCTTTAATAGGCTCAATGACTCCATCTGGTCATCTTCATGTTGGCTGGCTAACAGTCATCATCTTCATTTACTCGGTTTCAGGACAATTCATCCCTGAGTTTTTACAATCGGTAATACCAAAATTGGTCAAAAAGTTATTTAATCGTAGCTATAAGGCCAAGACTGGCGAGGATTTTGAAGATGATCACTAACATTTGCTTGATTGTAATTTTTTCTGTTTTCTGTTCATGGTAATGAATAGGCGCGTAGATTTAAAATGGTTCGCCAAAGGTTTAATGTGCATCGGTATGCTTGCCATTGTTGGCGTGCTTTCGATACCTAAACACCATGATATGATAATGGATGTTCTATTTATTGTTATTGCATTCCTAACGGCATACGGAACGACATTAATTTATAAGAGGGGGAGTTATAAGTGAACAGCAAGACTATTTTCGATTTTATCAGACCAAAACTAGGCGGAACTCAGCAGCAATATGATGCATTGCTTCGGCTGTTAAACGCAGGTGCAAAGGTCGAGGACTTAGCCGCATTCATTGGAATGACTACACAGCAAACTGACGGCATGGAATCGGGCGGCGTGGATAAGGTTAGCGGGAACTTTAAGTTATCTCAGCGCTCAATTGACCGACTAAAAGGCGTTCATCCCAATTTGGTCAAGTTGTAAGCGAGCTATTGAGATCAGCGATTATGTATTTTATGGTTGTCGAGGGA
>CYGL01000349.1_pt1 | contig 19919 bp, 30 predicted proteins | sample 485531 | NCBI WGS metagenome assembly CYGL01 (sample SAMEA3497897, study PRJEB9818) | human gut metagenome | reverse complement strand
CCGCACTGATGCTGGCATCCTCAAAGAAGTACGCCTTGTCTCTTATGACACCACTATGCTCACTGCTGTATACGATGGTCACGATGTCAAGCTGTTTGTAAATCATTATGTCGGATGCAGCAATACCACGGCCCGGCACGTCAACCGATTCACTGTTGAGTTGACAGGCGCTAACCTGTACCACGAGTTGAAGAAAGTGCCTATTGATGGCATGTACGTAGTCAAAGACACGGCTGTGTGTTTGTTTGACATGGCCCGGCAATACGCAGAAACGGGCAAGCGTTGGCACTGAGGTACACTGTATGAAAATGAAGAAGTATTACCCAATTCTCCTTGCACGGGCAGAAGAGTGGATTGCTAACCCGAAGCATAAGCAGAGGTGGGCAGACCACGTTACCCAAGTCATCAAGGAAGACGAGTATCATGTTCTTGAAGTATGCCTTGCATGGGATATGGCTACTGGTCTTACTACAGCAGCTGAGCGCTCCGATTGGGCGCACGAGTGCGGAGCAACTGATAAGCACCTTACCACCTTGTTTATTAAGGTAGCAAAGGATGCACACTTCATGTAATTCTTAGGTCGGTATCCATCACTATTTCGGTGGTGGGTACTAACGTGTGAATTACACGACACGAAAGGAGAATGTCATGAAAAACTGGTATCGCATTGAAATGTTCACACAAGAATTTTTGACCTGCGCACCGTCCGCTGAAAATAGCTGCCGCGTGTTCATGTGTGAGCGTCAATACACGTCCATCAACCGCGCAGCAGCCGCAGCTAATTGCATGGCAAAGAACCGCCCCGAAGTATACTTTATTAAAGTCCGTCGTATTGGTGGGGTGAATACCGTTAAGTTTTTAAGTAATTTCTAGGTCGGTGCCCTGTACCGATGTACAGGGTACTAACGTGGGAATTACCACGAGAAAGTGAGGATACAATCATGACGTTGTATCAATTCCAGTGCATTCTGCCGTACCTTGCACTGTTCATCATCGGCGGTGCAGCCTACGCCTACGGCGCTTGGAAAGGCTGGTGGATGCTGTGATTAGACTCTACCTCAACACCTACAACGAGCGTGAGCTCACAGACCTGTACAACACCCTGTCTCTTGCACGTTCTGCTGTTCCGATGACGGACGTTCGCGTACTCCATGACCTTGATGAGGCTCTTCTGTACATCACCGGTTATGCCGATGCACTCCGGGAAAGGGGGGTCGAAGAAATGAGTTTTGCAGCCTCGCCTCAGACCCTTTCTGATGCACTTACTTATAGATGCAATCAGATGAGTCCCATTCTTGAGTATTATAAAGATTGTGCATGGTTCATGGATTCTGGTGAAGCAGAAGGCGGCATTTATTATCCTGATATGTCTGCTCAGTTTGACACTCAGTTAGATGCCGTCAAGTACCTTCTTGAAACTGGCTTGCCCATTTGGCTTATTCATAAGCCTTCTGGCCTCCCGGTTGACGCCTACACCTATCCTAAGTTTGAGCTTATCTTTGGTGAATAGTAATTCCTAGGCCGGTATCCACCACTATCTCGGTGGTGGGTACTAACGTGGGAAGTACCACGAGAAAGGAGTGTTGAAAATCATGTGGAAATGGTTGAAACACAGTCACCCGCCCTAGTGCCGGAGTATGCGATTGTTAAATTTTTAACAGTTGCAACAACTCTCCATCCGCTTTGCAACATTTGTTAATGGCATTGCACCCTCGTTTTATGGTACAATACTAGTGGAGGATAACACCTCTAAAGACAATCTTATCTTTAACACTTTATCAGAAAGGACAATTCATTATGCGTAAGTACTACATTTCCCGCCGTTCCATCACCACCACCCTGTCCGTGAAGGTCTGCAACACCACCACTTATGAGGTCTCCGACCGCGAAGTCACTGTTGACGGCTCTTTCGCCTCTCCTGCTGACGCGCTCAACGCCGTCACCAAGAGCTGGGAAGATGACACCTGTAAGCCCATCGCCGTCACTGGTGTGGTCTGCAAGATTCAGACTCGTGGCATGACCGCTGCCCAGTGGTTCGACGCTGCCACTGTCATCGACGAGACTGAATGCACTACCGAAGAGGCGGCTGCTTTCGGCAAGCGCGCTAAGAAGTCTGACGACCAGTAAGCTTACAAACACAACACAAGAAAGGTTAAGGTATCACTATGAACATTATCGCTAAATCCGCTACCGTCACGAGCGCACAGGCTCTCTACAATCTGACTCAGGCCCCTGACCGCAAGAAGCTCACCGAGGCCAAAGACAAGACCCTCAAGCTGGCCAGCTGGGTGCTTTATACCGATGTGGACATGAAGGGCAAGGACGTGACTCTGCTGTCGCTTATCGACGAGAACGACCAGGGCTACTGCACCAACAGTGCCACCTTCTGCCGGGACTTCAAGTCGGCGGTTGATATGTTCGCTCAGTTTGGCGAAGAGTTCACCACTATCAAAGTCGCCACTGGCACGTCCAAGAACGGGCGGGAGTTCATCTCCTGCAAGGTCATCGAGTAACTGACCTACAGACCGCGATAAGCTAAATTCTGATATATCACTAACGGCCCGGGTCTGAAATATGATTCTGGGCCGTTTTTATAGGAAAGGCGGTGTCTTATGAACAATAGACAACGTTTAGCGGCAGTCCACGCCAGAGAGCTTCGACAAGCTAAAGAAGCTCTTAGGCAGTCCCTTAATACTGAGATGAGAAAGCAGCGCCAGCACGGTTACGACGTCAGTGCTGCACCTCAGGTACAGCGCTTACTTGGGCTTGAACAGTACCGTTTGCGTGACTACAACAAAATTATGTCATTGGCAAGCAACCCTAACAAACTGCGTGAGTATGTGGTGGCTGTTGATACTGAGACTGGCGAGCTGGTTTCTGGTGAGGCAGCATTGAAGAGAGCGAGTCGTCGTGTTGGAAAGGCTGCTGTTAGAGCTAGTGTTGAAGCTGAACCGGCAAATGAACTTGCCGTAATGACTGACAATGTAAGTGAAACAATCGCAGACACCTTTGTAGACACCTCTGTTTTACAGCAGTTTTCAGCTTTTGTTGAAAATTTGGTTCTGCGTCCTGACATTGCTTTGCAGATTGACGACTTGCAGAGAGAGCACCCCAACTGGTTCGGAGCAGGTTATCGCGGCTCTATTGACTTTGGTACACGGCAGATGACTAAAGAGAATGCCGGAAATATTCTTGAAGTCAGAGACGCTATTGTTCGTCTTATTTCTATGGAAGGAGAAGCAGCAGCCGCTAAGCGGATTCAGGATAATTATGGGGAGTTACAAGAAGCTGCTGTTATGGCTGCAATCGGTTATAAGGACGCAGCCGCGTCTGGTTTGCAATCCGTCTTGAAGATACTGCTTCCTTCTGCCGTTCATAACCGGGCCATGAGAGGTGCAATATCCACAATGCAAGATACGATTGAATCGCAATGGGAAGACGAAATGGGTTGACAGTAAATGGCTCAGACCGACAAGTGGCGCACTTTTAGTGCTGACTTTGAATCAACTGTAGAAGAGAATACCAAGGTTCAGACAAGCACCGAAGTTTGGGCCTCTGCGAGTGTTGAGCTTTGGACAGAAGATGTAATGGTATTCCACTCTATAGGAGAGTTGTTTGAATACTACACCTCACTAAACGAAAATATCGTAGTGTATTTCCACAACCTGAAATTTGACGGCAACTTCTGGATGTACTATTTACTGCACGATGTTGGGTACAAACAGGCGTATGAACAGATAGACGAGGCGCACGTCAAGTTCAAGAAAAACTGGCAAATGCCTGACAAGTCATTTAAGTATGTCATCTCTGATATGGGACAATGGTACACCATGACCATCAAAACCAACGGACATTACATTGAAATTCGAGACTCACTGAAATTGCTTCCCTTTTCGCTAAAAGTTATCGGAAAATCTTTCCAGACCAAACACCAAAAACTTGAAATGGAGTACAAGGGCAAGCGTTACGCTGGTTGTCCTATTACGCCTGAAGAATTAAAGTACATTGCTAACGACGTTCTTGTCCTTAAAGAAGCTCTTGAGATGATGTTTAAGGAAGGTCACAGGAAATTGACCATTGGAGCTTGTTGCTTGTCCGAGTACAAGCAAACGATGTTTGACGATTACAATAACTTCTTTCCGAACCTTTACGATGTGCCGCTGGACGCTGAGCAATTCGGCTCTTCCACGATGGGCGAATGGATTCACAAATCATATAAAGGTGGTTGGTGCTACCTTGTAAAAGAAAAAGCTTGTAAAGAGTACCATAACGGTGTTACAGCTGACGTTAATAGTTTATACCCATCTGTTATGCACTCTGAGTCTGGTTCAGATTATCCAGTTGGGATGCCTAAGTTTGTTCATGTAGATGCTGACCCTGACACGCTGTTTGGTGATTATAATTGTCCTGTCAAGTATGACCCTTTTTGGTTTCAGCCAGAGGAAAAGCCCAAAAAACTTTATGAATACGGGCATTTCTACTTCTTTAGAATAAAAACACGGTTCTACTTGAAACCCGGAATGCTTCCCTTTGTCCAAATTAAGGGTTCTTACATGTATAAAGGTACTGAGGCGCTGGAAAGCTCTGACATAGTTGGTAAGGATGGCATTCCAAGAGCATTTTACTACGATGTCGAAGGTAATTTGCATGACACTCGCGTTGAATTGACACTTACACAGACTGACTTTATTCTCCTGCGTGAACACTACGATTTGGTTGATTATGAATTACTTGATTATTGTGTTTTCGATTCCACTATTGGTATATTTGATGACTACATCAATAAATATGCTGAAATTAAAAAGACTAGCAAAGGTGCAAAACGCTCAGAAGCAAAACTTTTCTTGAACAATCTGTACGGCAAAATGGCCTCATCCACTGAATCTTCTTTTAAGGTCGCATTCATGAAGGATGACGGTGTTGTCGGTTTTTACGAGGTAGACGAACATGAAAAACAGCCCGGATATATTCCAGTTGGTAGTGCAATCACTAGCTATGCCCGCAACTTTACCATTCGCGCAGCACAAAAGAATTATTATGGAAAAGACAAACCCGGCTTTATCTATGCCGACACTGACTCCATTCATTGTGACCTGTCGCCTGACCAAGTGAAAGGCATAAAGGTGCATTCCACAAATTTCTGCTGCTGGAAACTAGAATCAAGCTGGGATATAGGGTGGTTTGTACGCCAGAAAACCTATATTGAGCATGTTGTGGCAGAAGATTTAGAGCCTATCAAAGAACCATATTATAACATTAAATGTGCTGGTATGCCAGCAAAATGCAAAGACTTATTTGCAGAATCGTTCGACCCGGCTGTATCTGAGAACATTGAAAAAGGAAAAAATCCACGCAACCCTGAACAGAGTTTGAGTGATTCAAATTTGACACCAGAAGAGATAGCATTTCTATCAAAAACAAGAACGCTTTACGATTTCAAAACTGGCCTTACAGTACCCGGAAAACTGTTACCTAAAAGAATAGTGGGTGGTGTATTGCTGGTTGATACTGATTTTACAATGAGGTGATAAGATGACGCTTGCAAATCTATGGGATTTATGCGACAACTGGGACTTGTATTCTAAGGTGTGCATATACATTGTCGGTAAAGGTATTAGTGCTGAATATTGCTACTACCGGGAGGCATTAAAAGCCTACGGTGAGCGTCGTGTTAATAGATTTAGCTATGATGAAACTAATGACACTATGGATATTCGTATTGAGTGAGGTTATAATATGACAGTTGCAAATCTTTGTGAGTTGTTCGATAACTGGACGTTGTTTTCTAACGTGCGCATTTATTGTGCAGCAACTAGACTTAGTTACGACTACAGTTGTAGCAGAGACGCTTTGCGCGACTGGGCTAACAGCACTGTCAATCGCTTTAGCTGTGACTCGAATAACGATTTAATTGAAATTGATGTAAGATGTAAGGTGAAGGATAAGCAACATGACAATAACAAATCTTTGGAATGCTTGTGGAAACTGGACTCCGTTTTGTAATGTACGCATTTATTCCATTGTAACTGGGATTACCTCCAATTACAGTTACTTTGAAGATGTTTTGCGTGACTGGGCAGATAGCCTTGTTCTTAGTTTCGACTACAGCGCTGACACAGATACGATGAACATAAACGTTAAATGAGGTGACACTATGAAACCAATTAAAGTCAAAGCAATTAAACTCAAAGTAAAATGCCCTTACTGCGGTGAGCCTCGTGTCATGAAGTTGTGCGCAGCAGATGACACGATAAACTACAGTATTTGCACCTGTCGTTGTACCAAGTGTAACAAATGGTTTATTATCCGTGACGTATACGGCCAGCCGGAGGTGACTAAAGGATGACCATTGAAGAGTTTTATTACGCCTGCCAAAACTGTACTGCTACAACAACCTTTGAAGTCTGGTCATTTCACGATATGGTTGTTCGAGATATTTATTCTTTGCTTCATCGCAAAGTCAAGAATCTCCATGTACAGAAATTTCAAGTTATGAAGGGCAAAATCATCATCTATGTAAGGGAGTGTGTTCGGTGATAAACTTGTATCAGCATTTGCAGTGTAACCCTGTTGGTTATGAGTGCATTTTCGACATCTACACCCCTGAGCACGAGCTTATTGGCAGGTACAAAGAAAGCGAATTGACCCCTAAGTTACTGCGCCAGAAAGTAAAGAATTTCACAGCAACAGGCAAAGGCGTAGGAGGAATTATCCGGGTTGCCGAAGTTACATTAAAGGAGTGGGACGAATGAAAGAAGAGCTGTTCAAAATTTGTAGTGCTTCTGTTGACCCGCATATCGGGTGCGACAAAAAGGAATGCGTCTACAACATCCAGCATTACAACAGTGAACTTACCAACTGGTTTATCGTACATCGCGGAAATATCACAGACATCGGTGTATGTCTTAAAGAAATGGAGGGTAAATATGGGCGAGGGTATGATGCCGAATGACATGAAGTATGCCGTTCACCAGAAGGTGAAAGAGAAACACCTTCTCATTTCACTGCCGGGTGAATCCATTAAGCGCAATGTTATATCGAAAGATAGCTTGCTTTACTTGGCATATTTTCTTGGTAAAGAATATGTCAGACTTCCGGGCTTTGGCGATACGCCTGTAAAAGTGACATCATTGCCACCTGACCTGTTAAAAGCCAAAGTAATTATGTACAAGTTTGACACATACAAAACCTTCACAGCTATCATTGATGGCTCTGGTTACATGAAATGGGCAGGAGAGGGTAAGAAATAATGTCGTTAATAATCGTCTTTGCGTTGTTTATTGCGTTATTGTTCTACACTCTTTTCTACTATATTGAGCATAAGCTCAAGTATGGAGATGTCATTGTGGCACTTGCCATTACTGGTATTTTGGCTGCTATCCTTGTTATCGCATTTTATGCATAAAACAAATCCCCAAAGGGCAACTTGCGTTGTATCCTCTGGGGATTTTCTATATCCTGATGCTGCATAGGAATAAAGCGTGTTGCAGACACGATTACACATGAGGTACGGTTCTTCGCCGTTGCAAACACCCCTGTATCAGTAGACCAAAATGCAGCGGGATAAGCTTAATAAGAGAGTGCCTTAAGAATGACTTCTTTGCACATGAGGTTCTTGAACCGGAATGCGCCACGGTCGAAGTAGTAGCGCATCTGGTCAAGGAACATCTTATATGCACTAAGCATGACGTAATTAACACGATGGTCATCGGTTGTGACTGCCAGCTTAAACTTGTAAGTGGCATCAGGTCGGTCATCACAATACACAACACCCATATCAGGGTATTCGCGCAGTCCGTATTCCTTGCCGAGGTAACGCATAGTGCCAAGATAGCGAGAAGAGCCAACAGGTTTCTCAATGAACGCAGAACTGTCGTTGAGATAAACAGCCTGTGTAAGGTAAGTTGCATAAGTGTCATCTGCAAACGCACTGTTGAATGCAGATTGTGCTTGTGCAATAGATGCAGCCTCAACGTATCCCTGTTCAAGAACCCAGCCAGTTCCACGAAGGAAGTTGACATTGTTGTTGAGGCGAGAGCTGATGTTCATTGCCACATAATAAGGGTTCAGCAGTGTGACAGGATTAGAAATCATGTATACCGGGACATACCGGCTCTGTTTGCCACCACCACGAGCAACAGAAGTGTGAATAGACCTGAACTTTGTTACTTCGTCTGGGCAGTAATGGTTACTTTCGCTCTGGAACTCATCCATGAGCATTCTGGTGGTATCAGAGAAGAAGTGCGAGTATTTCTTAATCTGGTCAGCTGAGTTCAGAGACACAGCATAGCCACACGGCTGTCCATCAAAAGAACAGTTCATGATAAATACCGGAGGCACGACGGATGGATTTCATTTCATGACCGGAATAGAACAAATGGCCGATTTCCTTAAAGAACTTATCTGCACAGTCATCCAGCTCATAGTTGAATCGATACAGCAGCATGAATTTCTCTTGATTGTTCACGAACCGTTTCACCGAATAGCGGTTGAACCAAGTAGTCTTGCCACCACTTCGGTTCGTGGTACACATATAGATTTCAGGTTTGTTACCGTTGCTATCCATCATGGATAACAACTTTGTACCGTCATAATAGTCACCCATAGTGCGTCTCCCTTCTAGGAACGATTCCTAGCTGTTCCACATACTGCGTATCGGGATATGAAAGTTTGCTTGCGCAAACATCCGTTATGCGAAACTTCGTTTCGCCGCCGATGTGAACATTTTCTCTCTAAAATAATTATACCACAACCCCTATGCAAATGGAAGCCCCTGTGGTATAATAATTATAGAAGCTACGACAGAAAGGGGGTGAGAAAATGACCACCGTTTATGCCGTGCCTATCGAGGTGAGGTTATCTCTCGCGTTTATGTTCATCGACGTTTTGACCGGAGTGCTGAAAGCCGTGAAGAACAAAGAGCTGAACAGCACCAAGGCAAGGGAAGGAATCTACAAAAAGGCATCCTTTGTCCTCTTCATTGCCTTTGGCTACTTGGCCGATTACGCGATGCAGTATGTGAACATGGGATTTAACTTCCCGGCAGCTGCAACAATTTGCACTCTTGTCATCGTAACCGAGGCTATCTCGATTCTTGAGAATCTGGGCAAAATTAACCCCGAGCTGGTTAAACTTGTTGCACCGTTCCTGTCAGCACTTAACAACAAAGAAGGTGTAAAGAATGAAGAGCAGTGATTACTACGTCTTTGACGAAACACTGAACCCCACTGAGATGATTTCTGAACACTTTGGAGTCTGGGAATTTAAGTGCAAGGATAATTCTCGTGTCATTGTGCTTAACAAAGCACTTGTTGAACTTCTCGAAAAAGTACGCGCACACTTCAAAAGACCTGTCGTCATCAACTCTGGCTATCGCACTGTATACTACAACTCACGACTTCCCAACTCTAGCCCTAAGTCTCAGCATACGCTTGGCAATGCAGCTGACATCCGTGTTACTGGTGTAGCACCTGTCGATGTGTATGCCTATCTGAACCAGCTTTACCCGAACAGTCACGGCCTTGGTATTTACAACACCTTTGTTCACGTTGATGTTCGTGAAAAGAAATCCAGATGGGACTATCGCAGCACGAACAAATAACAACAGAAAGGGAGAGAAAAATGGAGCTTGCTGATTTCAATGCTAAAACTCAAGAGCTGCTTACTCATGTTGGTGCAGACGCCGACCAAGGTGCAATCACTAATCTTCTCGCAGAGCTTACTACTGGTTTCAGCGAAGAGGTCGCCGCAAAAGCTGCTGCACAGCGCAGCATGACCGATTTGGAAACCAGAAACGCAAAGCTCAAAGAGGACAACATGAACCTCTTTTTGCGGGTGACTGTACCCGAAGAGCAGCTTAAAACTTCTACTCGTCCTGAGGAAGATAAAGACCCCATCAATGCTTTGTTCACTGGTGGGCGTCTTAACCTCAAGGGCTAACACTATGAAAGGAAAGTGATTATTTATGGCAACTGCTGTTGATGTCGTGAATGCTGTTATTCAGACTTCTTCCACCCTGAAAGACAACATTCCTCTGGCTACCAATGCCACCCTTCAGGGTACTGGTGCTGCTATCATGCAGTACACCCCCTTCATGAATGAGTTCATCAATGGCCTCGTCAACCGTATCCTTTTTCAGGAGGCACGTGGCGCGGTCTACGAGAACCCTCTTCGCATCTTTAAGGGTGTTGACGTTCCCTTCGGCACTGACGTGCAGGACTCTATCGCAAATCCTGCTGTCGCCACTCCCTATGACTCTTCGGCAATGTCGGACGTTCTGAGCCCGGCCAACCCTGATGTCAAAACTGTGTACTACCGGCGCAACCGTCAGGACAAGTACAAAGTTACCATCTATGATGCCCAGCTGGCTGGTGCATTCCTGAATGCTGATGCATTCGGTAACTTCACCAACATGATTCTCAACACGCTGACCGCTGGTGACAACATCGACGAGTTCAAGCTGATGAAGGGCATCGTTGGCAAGGCTATCAACGACGGCAATGTCAACAAGACCACCATCACGCTGGAAGCTGGCAAGCATGAGGACTTCGCCAAGACACTCATCACCGATGCCAAGGCCAAGTACCTTCAGTTCCAGTTCCCCTCTACGGCCTACAACTGCTATCAGAAGATGGCGACGGCTGCGGGCGTTAAGAACGCAACCCCGCTTACCACTTGGACTACCCCCGACCGTATCAGTGTCATCATCCGGGCCGATGTGGCTGCCTACACTGATGTCGAGGTGCTGGCTAAGGCGTTCAACATGGACAAGACTACCTTCATGGGCCGTCAGGTCATTGTTGACAACTTCGGCGAGACTGGTGATGCCTCCAAGACTCTGGCCGTTATCGCTGACAACACCTTCCTGCGCACCCACGACAACCGCTTCCAGATGGCCGAAGCACCGTACAACGCAGCTACCCTGAGTCGTACCTACTTCCTGCACCACTGGGAGACCATGGCATTCAGCCCGTTCGCAAACGCTCATGCGTTCATCGAGGGCTAACTAAGCTACTCCCTTTTCTCTCCATACGATAACCGGGAAGGCGTTGCCTGAGTTCCCGGTGAGGGCGGGTCTGGGGCATGGAGGAAAATATGTTTACACCAACTACTAATTTACGGCTTCTGAGTACGCCGCTTGAAAGTGACTACAAGAACACCTTATGGTTTCCGAACGTCGCAGCTCAGACCAGCTATTTTCTCGGCAAGACCGTGAAAGTCTACGACAATTTTAACTACATCAAGAAAGACAACACTATTACTGTTCCCGAAGAGATTGATAATCTCTACAACTGCAACTATATCATGTATCAGAACGCCAACTTTGGCAATAAGTGGTTCTACGCTTTTATCGACCGTATGGCATGGGCAAGCAATGGAAGTACTCGTTTGTACGTCAGCACCGATGCAATTCAGACTTGGTTCTTTGACATTACTTATTACCAGAGTTATGTTGACAGATGCCATTCTGATACTGATGTTGCTGGTGACAATATTGTGCCTGAAGATTTTACTGGCACAGGAAACGGCGGCTGGTATCAGGTTGGTTCTCAGGACTTAAAGCCGAATATGCTTGCTATCTTCTCAACCACGTCTGGCACCGGAACGCCCATTGGCGCACAGAAAGTAAACGGCATTGTTTCTGGTTCAGGTTATCTTACACAGCCGATTGATATATCCGGTGGCACAGGCACAGTAAACTCTGTTCTTAATAACATGGTTCAGAACGGCCTCGCAAACGCTATTTCTCGCATACAGCAATTCCCGTCTAAGCACGACACTCAGATTAGCTACGCCAAGCACCCCGCGCATATTGACTGTGTAAGCGATTATGGACTTGGCAGCTATACCCCTGTAAATAAAAAATTACTCTCCGGCGCTTTTTTAACTGCTTACATCTCACTGTATGGACAGGAAGTTGAGTTTAACCCTGAATATATTGCGGGAAAACAAATTACCTTCCGTATTGTCGTAGACCAGACAACTGGAACAATCGGCGCAATAGTAAGAAACTACACATCACCTAACAATGCGACTATCTCTGTATCGGCTGTAATACCTGAAAGCACATGGGCTTACAACCAGTACAAGAACGACTACAACCTTCACAGTGCCAGCAACGCAATATATACTAGCCGCGCAAATATCACTCGTAACACTGCAAGAAACACTGCTGCCCTTAAAACGGCAATCGCCGGAATGCAGGCACTCGGGACTACTGCTAACCAGTTCAGCACTATCAATCTTGCCAGAATGGCTATTGGTGGCGTTGGCGGTGTTGTTGGTGGGGCTGCAAATTCTGCGGCTGCTATTGCACAATCCGGCTTGAATGTGTACGAAACGGCGCAGCAAGCTAAAATATGGGATTCTGGTGTTGATGAAATCAGCCAAGACTTAACAGCCATTTCCGAAAACTACAATGCGCCAGCTGTCGGTGGCGTAGCACAAAGCAATCTGTATATCGCTGGACAGGTTACAGCCCTTTCTTATGGATTCAAAGTCCCGCCTCTTGACATTGTTAAGCGGGCTGACAAGTTCCTCAGTGTCTACGGTTACAAGCAATCTGTCTACCGCACTATCAATCTTCACGCGCGTAACGCATGGACATACATTAAGACTGTCGGCCTTAACGCCACTGGCAACTTTCCTGACGACGACATGAACCTCATTAAACGTGTATTTGACAAGGGCATTTTCTTCTGGTCGTATACTGCACGGTTTGGAAACTTCGACCAAAATAACGGTATTGTATAATGGAGGTGGTATAAATGGCAGAGTCAGCAGCCGCTACTCTTGCAGAGCTTAAACAAGCGGCTACAGCAAACAACGCCGTTTACGCTACACTGAAAGTTCGTTATACCGGTGCTTGGTTCGATGATATTCAGCAAATTGCAACAATGACTGGCGTTCAGCCTCAAACACTGCTTCAATTAAATCCGTGGCTCACAACTAACAACTTCGTCGCAAACAATCATGACTATATCACAATCAAATTGACTTCCGGTTCTCCGAAAACAGGAGGAAGCAACGCACAAAATAGCGTCACTGGCTTCTACAGTACTAACAAGTGGTATCACCCCTTGGGTGTAGGAACTTGGTACTGTACCACACAATACAAACCGAGCCACACTGGTATTGACCTGACAGCAGGTTCTCCGGGAGCAATCGCTGGAAATCCTATATACGCTGTCAAAGCTGGCACAGTTGTCCAAAGCTATAAGTCTACCTCATGGGGATACACAGTCCTCATTAAACACGAGGATACGGAAAAGGAAGGTAACTGCTACTATACGCGTTATGCTCACATGGAAGCAGCTGGCCCCAGTGTTGGCAAAAGAGTATCGCAAGGCGACACGATTGGTAAAGTAGGAAACACTGGAAAGTCTACTGGTTATCACCTTCATTTTCAGATATACTGGACTTCTGCAACAAGAACAGATTACACTAGTTTTACTGGTTCTGCAACGTTCGGTGTAAACCCAAACAGCATTTCTGACTTTCCCGGCATACCTTACGTTGAAAATCATTACTCCCAAGTTGAAATGACTAAGTCCGAGTACATAACTGACAAGGACATTAAAATCATTGAGGGTGCTGCCAAAGGTGACGGTACTGTCACACAAGAAGAGTTTGATGAAACAGTAAACACTATCGCTGACCGCATCATAGCAGCAAAAAATATTGACGTAAAAAGTCAAGTTGCTAAAGTCGTCAAAGACTTTGTCAAAGCACAGCTGGACGGCATCAAAAGCAATGCACTTGATAACGTCAAAGACCTTCTGACTGGCGGTGACTTTGAGGCCACCTTCAACAAGTTCTGTCAACAAGTTGTAGACAACGCTATCTTCTACGTCGAATCTAAAATCAACGAAGTAATTCAATACGCAATAGCAGTTGGAGAACAAGTCGCTGCCAAGGAGATTGCAGAAGCTAAAACCAAACTTCGCGGGTGGGTGTTAAACGTAACACGAGTTGACCCGGATAGTGAACTTGGTACATCTGTTGGTGCTTTACTTGATGACTATGTCGATGACATTGTTAGTCAGGGATGGGAAGCTGTGCGAACGGCTATCACAACAGGAGATGTCAAAGGCGCTGCACAAGGCTTTCTTGCCGGAACAAGAAACTCCACTATCAACTACATCTGTGAAATCGGTGCTCACGGTATGGCGAATGCCATCAACTCATACTTAGCCTCTCACATTCAAAATCCTGATACTGCACAATTTGCTGCTGACTTGAGCGTTGGTATTATCAATACTGTTGCGCAATCCGTTGGCTCTGTCATGAGAGGCGAGATTACTATCGGTCAAGCAGTTAAGAATGTCGTTGTCTCCGGCGTTTCGCTCGTCGTTAAAGCCGTCGTTAATAAGTACATTGCCCCTGTTGTTAGTAAATGGGTAGTAACTGGTGTTGTTACTATAGTCTCTTCTATTGCTGGTGAAACTATCGGTGCAACCGTCGGCACTGCTTTAGCTGGTCCTATTGGAACAATAGTTGGCAGTATCTTGGGCGGCTTTATAAGCTGGGGACTTGGAAAACTCTTTGGATAGTAGGTGATTCCTATGTATAACTACGATAACGAGCTTGCAGAGAAACAGGCAGAACACTCCGCATTCGCTGACTATTTCTGTCGCCTCAAGAACCTAGCCGTAACGATGTTCAAATGGGAGAACCTTCCTGACAGCGTCAATGAACGCTATTTGGAGTGGGCATTGTTCGTCTACGGCAGAGCAGTATTCTTTGAACATCCCACTCGCGGCTATATGTGCCTCAACGGTTCTCTGGAAGGTCTGAATTTCTACAATGACCCTCTTCGCATTCGGCCTATGAGTCCGGTTGAAACGTTCGACTCTATTTCTGCTGACAAATGTGTACTCATCCGCAATACTCCTGATATGTACCCCACCTTCCTCACGACTGTCCGATACGCCAAATCGCTGTACGATATTGACGGCAGCATTGATGTCAATGTCGCTGCACAGAAAACCCCGATTCTGATTCTCACTGACGTGAAGCAGAAGATGAGCGCTCAGGCGATGTATCAGAAGTACAATGGTAACACTCCTGTTATCTACGGTATGAAAGGTACATTTGACCCTAACAGTTTTCAGGTACTTCGCACTGATGCACCGTTCGTTGCTGGACAGTTGCAGGACATAAAGATTACCAAGTACAATGAATACCTCTCCTTCCTTGGCATTGGTTTGGCTGATGAGAAGCGGGAACGCCGTGTTACTGGTGAAATTGAACCGTTCCGGCAGCAAGCCAACGCACTCGCTAACATCGGCCTCAGTCAGCGCAAACACGCTTGCAAGCTTATCAACGACCTTTGGGGGTTGAACGTCGATGTCCGTCTTGCCACTGAGCCGTACATGACTGACGGCGCAAAGTACAGCAAGAACGCTTCCACGATTTCCTACGTAAAGTCTGAAAAGAGCGAGGATAACGGGGGTGATATGTAATGGCCGTTTACACAATCGAGCTCGACCGCCTTTTGCAGGCTACGGATTTTAACATCGGCCTGTCCGACTATCCTGTGCCGTCGTTCTTAACCACTGTCGAAGAGCAGAACGCTTGGCGTGAAGCTCTCAACAAAAAGATTATCTCTCACTACCGGTTCAATGAAATCTGCTGCCTCCCTCCTGACCGTTTCAAAGTGCTTCTCAACAACACTATGAATGAGCAGATGCCGTACTACTGCAAACTGTACGAGGCAATGAACGAAGGGTGGAAGTTCTACACTGGTTCTGAGTTAACCGAGGTCATCAAAGGCGACGCTACTATCAATCGCACAGGTACGGACAGAATCGACCACAGTGGCGATGACAAGACTACGTCCAACGGTGCTACCAGCAACTTGGGCAATACCTATGACCTCACTGTTGCATCTGATACTCCCGGCGCTCTGCTGAACATTGAGTCGGCAGTACAGAGCAACACTTATGCATCTGCTGCTACCAAGAACAAGGGCAACAGCTCTTCTTCTGGTACGAATACTAATACTGACAAGACCGAATACAACAGCGCTGACACCACCACACACAACACCACCGACAAGCACAATGACAGCCGGAACAGAACAGTGAAGGGCTTGCAGGGCAAGAGCTACGCTGAACTGTTCAAGCAGTACGCCGAGTCCATTCGCAATCTGGACTTGGAGGTTATCAATTCCGTAAAAGATTGCTTCATGTCTATCTTCTAAGGAGGCATAATTATGGTGAACTTCATTATTCCCGCTGACGACAAGATTGTCATTGTCGAGGATACCAGTTATCTTCTGAACAATGCTCTTCACGTCAATGCTGTGTTCTCTGCAACGGGAGTGGTTGCTTCTGGTTCTGACGTCCTGCGCGTGAACCTCCCGAACGTGGGCAAACACGCAGAGCTGGGATGGTTCAACACCACTTCTGACCATTCGGCTACCAACGCCGCAACCGTCAAGAACACCTTCTCTTCCAAGGATGGTCTGCACGACATCACTATCCAGCTGGGTGCGGCCACTGCTGCTTCTCAGGAGTACCACATCGAAGGCTGGATTACCCTGCCGTAACAGGAGGTGAACAACATGGACAAGAATGAAGCTGGCAAGCTGAAAAGCTTGGTTGACATGACCATCGAGTTCCTTAAGCTGTTGAGCAAGTACCTCGGTGGCGCTCTGGCTGCAATCTTCCTTCCTCACCATAAGAAGTAAGGAGGTGTGACCTATGGCAGAGAACAACTACGAGTCTCTGACCCCTCTGCCGTTCTTGCCGATTTTCGGTAAGTTCGACCTGACCACCTATGTACCGGGTTCGAGTGACTACGAGATTATGGCTCGTGTCGTCGAGACCTACAACAAAGCAGTCAAGCTGTTTAACCAGCTTTTGGCTGACTATGGTGACTTCGACAAGAAGCTTCATCAGCTGGTTCTCGAATACGACGAAAAGCTGAACGCCTATAAGGTAACGGTTGACGCAGAAATCGAGAACTTTGAAAGAAACACCAACAACGCCATCAACAAATTCACCGCTGACATCAATGGCCGCGTTCAGACTATCGAGGCAACTCTTGAGCAGCTGAAAACTGAGGTTGACAAGCTCACTAACGGTGACTACATTGAAATCTATGTCAACGCACTGTCTGAGTGGATTGACAACAACTTGCAGCAGCTTGTTGCAAAGCTTGTCAAGTATGTCTGGTTCGCGCTGGACGACGAGGGCCGGTTCGTGGCCTACATCCCGGACAAGTGGGACTTCATCAACTTCGACACTATCACTGACCCGGACAACCCTGACTACGGCAAACTCGCCCTCGAGTGGGAAACTGCTGTAGTACAGTAACCGGTAAATGGACGGCCTCTGAAACAAGAGGCGGGTGGGTAAGGGGACTTAACAATAGGAGGTATTTTATATGGCTCTTAAAGTGTACATTGGCGCTCGCTATACCCCCAAGTTTGAGGGAGAGTGGAAAGCCAACAAAGAGTACGCGGCTCTGAGCGTTGTCTATTACAACAACAAGAGCTACGTCTCTCGCAAGACTGTTCCTGCTGGCACGGCTGTCACTGAGACCGAGTTCTGGAGTGAGAGCGCTGACTGGAATGCTCAGGTTGAGCAGTACAATCAGAACGTCACCCAGTACAAGGGACAGGTTGACTTGTACAACAAGAACGTCGAAACCTATACCAAGCAGGTGAACAAGTTCTATGCTGACACGCTGCACAGCTACGAGACTCGTGACGAGATGATTGCGGACACCAACATCAAGCTGGGCGATACCCTGCTGACCTGTGGTAAGGATGCAATCGGCGACGGTGGTGGTTCGTTCTATCAGGTGGTCAATACCCAGTCTCAGAAAACTGTGGTTCTGGCAAATGGTCTGTATGCTGCACCGTTCGAGTTCCAGCCCTACGACTATGCGGCTTTCGAGCAGAAAACCAACGAGTACAAGGCTGAGGTTGACCAGCAGCTCGACAAGGTCGAGAAGTACAGTCTGAGAAACTATGATACTACCAATAAAATGGTGGCTGACAAGAGCCTCATGACTGGCAACACGGTGCTGACTTCCGGCGAGAACAGCGTCGGCGACGGACAGGGTTCTTTCTGGAAGGTGGTTGACCAGAACAGCTCTGATGCCACGGCTCTGGCGAACGGCAAGTACGCGAAGCCCTTCCAGCTCAACCCCTATGAGGTGAGCAACCGCGTGACCGATAACCTGAACCCGGACTTCAAGACTGGCATTCCTCCCTGCGTGTGGAGCGGTACTGTTCATGGTAACGGTATCAACATCACTCTGGGTACTCTGCCGAGCCACAAGCAGGAGGACGGCAGTTACAAGGTAGACTGTACTATCTTCCTGAACGCGTCCTTTGAGACGACTACTGAGAGAACCAGCGTTTTCAGTATCATTCACGGTGGCTATGCTGGTCTTCCTGCACTGACCTACAAGTTCAACGTGAGTGGCAAGAACGAGAGTGCTACGACTACCAAGACTCAGCTGATTGCTGTTCGTCTGATGGCTACTTACACCAATGAGCAGTACAGTGCGGCTAAGGGCAGCAACACCATCGTCACCAGCTGGAACAGCGCGGAGACCGACATCGACTACAACGCTCCTGAGGCTATCACTCAGGTGCAGACTACGGCTGATGGCTCTGGCATCGCGTATGCATGGACTGGCCTCCCGAGAACGAACAGCTTCTTCATGCCTATCACGGCGAAGAAGGATGGCTACACTCTGAGTTCGCTGCATTTCACTGCTGGCGCGAACGTCGCAAGCGTGGACAACGCTCTGTGGACTATCACGTTCAGCAAGTACGATGATGCCGCTACTCTGCATACGGCAAACTTCTATGCTGTTAACGGCAGCGAGGTTGACTATAACGTCAATGTGGGCTTTGCTCTGGCTAAGGGTACTACCTACAAGATGACGTTCAGTGGGCCGGAGGGTGCTAAGCTCAACTTCCCGACTGTGGCGGCGAGTGCCATTCGGGAGAATGAGGATGTCGATGTCAAGACTGCTCCGGGGTACTGGGACGATAATAACACCGTGGTGTTCAGCGGAACGGTGGAGTTGTCGAAACAGGCAACGCCTGGGCCTACGCCGGGGCAGGAAAAAGTCGTATACACCAGTAGTAAGCAGGTAACTGAATATACTGGTGCAGCTGGCACGAACGTTCCGACCTTCACAACGACCAAACCGATTCTGCTTACTGGTGGTTCGGCAATAGTAACTCCCTCTAGCAGTTCCTCTTCCCCCCTCAATACTGGCCTGTTGTTAAAAAAGGCAGATGAGCATAATTACGGAAACCTTGTTTACTTTGATGCTAAAGTATACACTACAAAGTCGTGTTGGTAGTCGCGTGTTCGCTCGCTTCGCTCGCTCACTGGCGTTCACAATACTCACACACTGTTATTATACATTGCAATGTCAGTAGAACATCTAGTTTGTTATAGCTAACTTATAGGCACAACAAATGAGCAGTTTATACTCATGCTCAGGAGATTATTATTAGTACAGCAGCTCAAAGGTAATGCGAGTGTTAGTAGATGCGGTAAAGTTGTTATCAGACGTCGTAGTCCAGACACCAAGGCTGTTTGATGCGTAAGAGTTCCAATATCCGCTGCCAGATTTAGTGAATTTTACCGTCAAAGTTTCTCCTGCGCTGAGAGCAATATTACGGACGACATAAATTTTCTTTCTATCCGTCACTTCGGTGCTGGTGAATGCTTTGTTATAGTTGGGCGAGCTGATAGTGCAAGTAAAAGTGTCCGACATGAGCGTAAACTGTAACGCAATAACGTTGACAGTTTTTTTCGCTGTGATAGTGAGAGTAGGTGTGCCAGAGAAGCTTGTTCCTTCTGCACCACTATCAGCGGTGGCATATTCACCGCCATACAGAATGTTGTTTCCCTCGATAAAGCTAACCTGTCCAATAAGTG
>CYGL01000348.1_pt1 | contig 19921 bp, 26 predicted proteins | sample 485531 | NCBI WGS metagenome assembly CYGL01 (sample SAMEA3497897, study PRJEB9818) | human gut metagenome | reverse complement strand
TCATGATTGTACTTCCAGCCAAGGTNTTTACATTGCTGGTATTCCATGGTCCCATCTCACGGATATCCTTCCGCAGCAACCATGTTCCCTCACACGATGCATCATATAGATTGGACGGTATGCCCTGATGTACTACCAGATAATCAATCGGGACCCCGCTTTCATTTAGATGTACTACCTGTCCTATCTCCAAATCACCAGCAGAGATCCCCATATCTCCAGTTGGGCCACCCCTATGCAGGAACACCATCATCCCACCCCCACATTGACCGGGATGTTGACGGTCGGGGCCTCTGCCGCGTAAAAGGTCAGTGTACCAGCTCCCTGCACGGCGTTCTGCGCTGATGGCCCCATCCAAGCGTTCAGCGCCTCTGCGTCCGCGTCCAAATCTGTACCACTCAGCGCTACGTCTACACTCACTACCGCTGTGTCTGCCGCCACAATGGAGCAGGAAACCGTCTGGCTGTACCTTCCGTTCCCACCTTGCGTCCACCCGCTAGACAGCAAAGTAATTGTGGTACTCTTGGCCGGATCTCCTTTGCTGTTCCAAGCGCTTTTTTCTGTATCGCTTACTGTTCTGTGGCTTTCATCTGCTGGTAGGTCTGCCAGCTTTGTACTGTTTGGTAAAGCACCAACCATATTAGCCGTGTAATCCCCCTCCTGGGGGACAACTGCACCAGATCGTCCGTTGAAGGTGATCACACCGCTGCTACCTCTGCCCGCCAGCTCGTCGATCGCCCCCTGCACGTTTGTGGCCTCCAGGCCGCTGCCTGTATTGCTGTAGCCCACCTGTGCGGCGGAGAGGTCGCCGCCCTCTCCGTCTTCTGTCACCTCAATGGTGTAGGGGCCGTCGCCCAGGCTCTCCCCCATCTGCATCGTGCCGCCGCCGGGGACGGTGACGGCGTCGTTAATTTTCCCAATGGCGGCATCAATTTGTTGTCCTGTGTATGCACCGTTGTACCCTTCGGTTGTCGCCATATTATCACTCCCTCATGCAGAGATACGGTTTCCCGTCAGCGCAGATATACATCGAACTGCCCAGTGGGATGTAATAGTAATTATCGTTCCAGCTACCATCCTTTCCCTGCGCAAATAGGGATATGCGGTAGTCTCCATCCCCGTGAACAAGATAATCGTCGTAGACCTCAAAACTACGTTCTGTGTTGGCCGGGGTCGCGGAGAAGGAGGCCACAAGAGCCCCTTTCCCCACGCCGTAGTTCTCCCCGTTTTTTGTGGCCCGGCACTCAAACGCCTGATATGGGATGTCCGACTGGAATTTTACAATGATATGATCAAATCCAGCTTCATCTGATACTTTGTTACCGGAGACAGAAAAGGTTAGCCCTGGCGCGGCCATTAGGCCACACTCCAGATGCCCGCCTCAGTCTTAACGAACACCTTGACAATCTTGACGTTGTCGCCGCTGCTTGCAGTCTCAAGGTCAGCTCCGGTAATGGTGACCTCGATGGGCGTAGACGCAGGATAGTCTCCATCAGCCCCGCTGGTGTTGATAGAGCCACCGTCGGTTGGGATGAGCACACCGGCATCCTGAGTGCTGGAGTTTGCTGGCACTACGCACACTTTGTATTCAGCAAAAGCCACATCCACGGTGAAGGAGATTTTAGACTTGTTATAACCTTCCACCTTAGAGATTTTGCTTTTGTCCGGGCCGGTAACTGTTACTACAGGTACAGTGGTGTTGAGGGTAATATCGTCGGACACGGCGGCACTTTCGTTGCCCACATCGTCCCTGACTTTGATATGTACGGTTTTTAGCCCGTCACCGGAAGTCAAATTGACACTCTTTGTAGTGGAAAAGGTTTCCCAACTGGCCGACGCTTCCTCCGCTACACCGTCAATGCCCCAAATCTTCATTTGGTAGCCGGTGGTAACATCATCCGAAACTCCGATTGTTAGCTTAACCGCTGTGCTGGTAGCATATAGGGCACCGTCATTGATGCTTAGTGTTAGGCCAGACGGCGCAGTTGTGTCGAGTGTAAGGTTAAAATAACTTGCCATGCTTACTTCTCCTTTTCTGTTTCAAGTTCCAGGTAGAAATATCCGCCCGGTCTGGTATAAATCGTTTCATCTCCAACTGCGGCTGTCTTTACGCCTACTGCACCAGAAAATAGTTCAGCCACTGGGATATCTCCAATGTTGAGCATATCGTCACCCCCGAATCAGGTACAGGGTTCTTGGATCTTTTTGTGGAAGTTCATCATATTCCGCCCGGTCCAAAACTTTGATGATGTTGACCTCCTGGGAAGATACATTACCAGTTCCTCCCCCTCCGCCAGCAGGCAGCGGGATATCCGACGCCTCATACCGTCCACTGTACGGGTTCCAAATCTCCCAAAACCCGTCTTGTCCGGGACGTGGGGGGTGCTGGTTCAGCTCTGTGATACGTTCTTCCATTTGCTCAAACTCGGAGGGCAGAGGAGGTGGGAAAGCGTCTACGGCGTTAATGGAGTCATGGACCGTTGCGTAGAATATATTACTGTGCCGCACCTGCTCCCCGAGGGTGCCTCTGACTTGCATTAAATACTGGCCGTCATCAGCCAGCATGGAGGAGGTCAGCAGAGCGGAGTACACTTGCCCGACGTGCTGGAGCTGGATAATATTCTTTTGACCGTCTTTCTCTACATCCACCTTTAAGTCCCACTCGTCTGTGAGGTCTGTGGAGATTTCGAGGACTACAGCCTCATTGTCGCCCTCAAACCCTAGGCAAAATTTAGGCGGGGCGCAGATGTACCAATTTGCCATGATGAGCATTATGTCCTGCCCCCTTTATTGCGCCGCAATCGTGTCCAGCAGCTCATCGATTTCCTCTCCGCTATATTTGCTTGTGTAAGACCCGTCGCCCTGTAGCTCCGCCTCCAAGGCTGCCACACGGGTATCCAGCAGCACCTCCACCGATACGGGCAAGTCAATGGCAGGCTTGGTGCCGTCAGCCACAATAGTGACGGAGCCGTCTCCACTGCCTGTGAGATAGAGCAGGGCCGCCCGAGCGGCTGTCCTCTGTGCTGCCGTGGCCGCCTGGTTTGGGTGGAGCACCAACGCCTCACCAGCGGACACCCCAGCCGCCTGGGCAGTCTGCGTATAGGGCGCGGCCGCCCCTGTCCAGCCTGCCGCCGTAAGATTTACTGTAATCATGTTCTCACCTCACACTGCAATAATTTTGCGGCCACGCCCGAAAAATAGTTGCCCGCCGCGGGCCCGAAATCGTCCGGATTTTGATGTCTTAGGCTGTTGGTAGTATACCAGGATACCGCCTGGCCCTCCGTTTGACCCACGAGAGCCTTTCCCTGCCGAGCCGCCGTCCTTCGTGATCCAGATACCGGCCGGCAATTCTGACGGCCCATAAGCCTCCGCAGACGCAAACAGTCCTCCGGCACCGCCGCCACCACCACCGCCATGCCCGCCATTTCCTCCGGCTCCTATTTTGTCCGGCGTTTGAGGTGCATCAGGAGACGCTCCTGCTCCACCGACTGCCGTTGGACTGTCGCTGCCGGGGTCTCCGTCTTTCCCATGGGCGGCTCCACCGCCTGCTCCACCACCATAGATGCGTATATTTTCGGATGTGTAATCGTCAAACTTCCATTTATACGGCGGCCCGCCCGGTCCGCCAGTGTTCGGGGGCACATCCTCGCCGTTTTCGCCATAATCCCCTCTGCTACTGGATGCTTTTCCTCCACGGCCACCCGCAGCACCGTCAACACCTTCTGTTCCGGGCTTAGCAAGCACATCTCCTGATACTGGGTCGGTATATCCTGTATCAGATACGGCCCCCTGTGCAGACGACAAATCTCCGAAAGTCGTTTCGCCGCCAGCAGTACCAACGGACCCATTCGTCGCTCCTCCAACGCCGGGTGTGCCGCACTCATAGTGGATGATCTGCCCAGGGACAACATCAATCGTCGCCCGGTAGACCTTTCCGCCAGCGCCTGGAGAGCCCTTGTCTCCGCCTTGCCCGCCATCTTCTGGCGAATCAGACCAAGATCCTCCGGCGTTTTGATCCTTCGAAGTCACAATAAGCTGAGATGAGCCGCCCGATTCGCCGTCAAAACCAGCCTGACCTCCTGTCCCCGCTTGGATGCAGACGACAGTAAGCGAATACACTTCATCCGGGATAACATAATCGCCGCTCCCTATAAGTATGTCCTCATAGTCGTAATAGGTCTGATCCTCCGGCGCCGGAGGGATGTATCCCACAATTCCCTCCTCAGACGCCTTCAGAATACCGCTCATAGCAAGGTCAGACGAGCCCAAAAAGATTTCTGCTGTGCCACCGTAAGGATGAGCCGTGCGCACGATATCCCCAGGCTGCTCGCCGCTCCACACGACATCCTGCGTAATAGTTTCTCGGTGGGCATAATATTCTGCCAATCTCTCGGCGACTCCTACTGAGTTAACCAGTGATACCAGGTACGCCTCTTTAACGGTGATATCGTCTCCGTTTACTCCTTGGCCGACATCGCGTACTACGTCCCTCATGCTGTGGATATACTTGGTCCCAGTAAGGGTACCAGTTCCGGCAGATACCTTAGCATAATTACAGTTGCTTTCCAGCACAGTAAATCCATTGGCCTTGAGGTCATGTACCGGCTCGTCAAAACGGATAATATCGCCTTGTTCTGCTGCGCCGTCGAACAACTCTACTGTTTCGCTGCCCTCTTTCCAGGAGTGCTCGGTCACAATTACCCTGGACACTGGGGTACCATAGTCCACAGAGCCTCCGGTATAGCAGTTGGCCCCATCCCGTGCCCAGCTCACCCCACTATACAGCGACGTAATGCGCAGCACACCGTTAGATAGGGTGCGCAGATAGGCACCAATAGCAAAGAGCACTTGTGCCAGATTGTCCCGCGCTGTGGCAATAGGGAGCCAGCCATAGAGTTGATAGTCCCGGAAAATTGTCTTAATTTCCACGGTGACGCCGGTTCCTGCCACGATATCGGCCACCACTTCCGCTACCGTCTGTCCTGTATAGAGCCCGCCATAGTGGGTCTTGCCCATGAGCAGGCCAACGGCGGAGACGGCGGAAAAGCGGTATGAACTTGCTCCTACCCGTCCCACAGACTGCATGTAGAAGGTTCCCAGGCGACGGCCCTTGTACTCATACTCCAGCTTGTCGTTGCGCACGTATTGGGTCAGGTTGGTGTCCTCGCTGTCCACCTCAAACTCCAGAGTATTGGCCGCAAGAGAATCCGACAGAGCAGAGGTCTCCAGCAGGCAGTCGCCAGTAGTGAGGCGGTAAGCCGCGTCCAGGTCGTCCGAAAACTCCTTGCCTGCGTATGTAATGCGGTTCCTCACATGCTCACCTCATTCCGGGATTCGTTGCGGCTTCTTTGCCATAAACTGTATGCTCAAGTTCCCCCACCAGTTTTCTGTGTCTGTCATAGTAATCAGAGCGTCATCGGCATTCTGGATATATGCCTGGAAGGAAATTGTGCTTTTCCCATATGGCATAACTACTTGATGGCTATTCACCGGGGCAGTAAGTACTTCATACATGGCGTCGTAGTCTGCGGAACCGGGTTCCAGCCCTGTGAGTACCAGCGTGTAGTGATAGTACGTGCCAATCAAATCCCGCTCGTATTCGCCGCTCATGAGTTCACCGGCGTTCTGACCATCTTTGATGAGGGCGGAGCGGCTCAGGCTCTCTACACCTACACCGGGGTAGCCCACACCATCGATAGTAAAAATACTGTCCACCCATTATCCTCCTCTGGTTAACGACGTTCCTTGGCGGTTCGTTTCTTCGTCAATTTTAGGCTTAAGAAAACGTGCCGCTTCTCTAGGTTTGATCTCGATGTCAACCTTTAAGCGCTGCGGTGCGGCGCTTTGCCCCTGTTCATTCTGGCCTGTCTGAGCATACGCACGGTGAGCGGCGAAGGGGTCTGCATAGGCAGAAGACGGCATCATTGCTGCGGTGGACACGGTGACGCGCTGTTCCATGCTCGGGATAGAATTTTCCAGAGCCCGCAAGACACGGTTTCGCCCGGCTGTAAGGCTCTCAGCCCCCATAGCGCCCGCTCCATTTGCTGTCACAGGCGTATTTGCTGGCCCATTGGCTGGAGCTGGGATAGACCGTCCCGTAGGACGCCCGCCCGATGCATTGGCCGGGCTTGCGGATCGACTACTGGATGTAGATGCCGCTGCTTTGCTTTTCCCGCCTATGCCGATTAGTGCCAGGAACCCATCGTCAGCCTCCCATATCCATCCAACAAGGGTTGCCACCGCATCAATTATCGTGCCTATGACAAATGCAATTCCTTCAAGCAATGGGGTAATAGCCTCGATTGCAGATGCTAACGCTTCGACGATTTCGATAATGGCCGGGCCAAACGCTTCCAGGAGTTTGGTTTTGAGGTTGCCTATAGATTCTCCGAGCACAGCGGTTGTATCCTGCATATCTAACTGTGCTTCATTGGCGGCAATGATAGACTCATTATTTTTGTAGAATGTGTCTGCTGCGTCTTGATATGTGCTGGACAGGAGTGACGTCAAGTATTGCGTCCTGCTTGTTGTATCTGCAAATTCAGACAGTTTCTCATTCACGTAATCTTCGCTGATTCCAACCCAATTCAAGGCATCTGCCAAGACTCCCGTGACCTTCCCTGTCTTTGCTGTTTCGTTGGCAGCCTCAATCAGCCCCTCAGTTGGGAGGGAATCGCCGAATCTGCCATATACACCAGCCGCTATGTCAACCCACTTAGACACATCCTCGCTACTGGTCGCAAGCTGTGCAAGGAGCTGAGACGCTTCTGTCGCGGTGTCCGTTTCACCGAGAATTCGATAAAATCCTCTATACGCCTCTGTGGCAACCTCCTGGCTAAACCCGGCAGTCTCAAATGCAGTATTGAGCATAGCCATGGACTCCCGGTACTCCTCGGTCGCTTCGTCGAGGTTCCAAATGGCCTGTGCAGCTTGGATGGCTAGATCAAGTAACTTGGTCATTACGCCACCCGCGAATGTCCCTATCGCCGTACCAAGCGTATCAAACCCGCCAACCGAGCCTTCGGCGGAGTCTCCCATATCATCCAGACCACCAGCGGCGTCTTTGGCGGAATCGTTGACTTGTTCGAGTGCTGGGTCAAAATCTTCCAGCTTGCGGGCCGCTTCATCCGCCTTCTCACTAGTGCGGTCTATAGATTCGCCGAAATCATCCAGCTTGCTTTTCCCCAGGGTGCTGTCCAGATGGTCAGCGGCGGTCTCCATCGTTGTTAGACTTCGCGCTGCAAGTTCAGCCGCTCCCGATGTATCCTCGGCGGCCTGCTGGACATGTAGCAGGCCAGTCACCGCACCATCAGCAGCTTTTGCCATTCCTGCTACGGCCTCTGTCCCTGCTTTCAACCCAGCATCGGACGTTTTACCCAGTCTAGAAAGCCCTTTTCTAAAGCCGCTTTCGTCAATCTCCGTGCCAATTTTTACAGTCCCGTCATTTGCCAACCATTACACCTCCCTTGAAAAGGCCCGGCACAAAGTCGCTACTTTTGCATGTTCCTTGCGTCCTCAAACCGTCGCTTCACATAATCTTTCAGTTCATTTTCTGTACGGTGAGCCGTTCCGGCTGCACCTGGCAACGCATACCGAGCTTTCATTTGACGGTAAAACTGCTTTTGCCCTTTGGGCACATCTTTGAGGTCTACCGTGCGGTAGCGCATGATCTTGCAAAGCTCACAATCATCTGGCAACGCCTGGAACAGCGCTTTGAACTTCCACCAATGGAGTCGAGCTGTGGTCAAATCTATCTCGTACGCACCCATAAACGCGGAAAAGATATAGGCACTATCCAGCTCGAAGTCAAACGCCGGATTTTTGTTGCCCTCACCGCTCCTATGCTCACTAGATGCCCCCTCAAAGAACTGGACCATAGCCTCAAGAGATGCCTCAGAGACCGGGAGACCAAACTGCTCCATCATTGCATAGATCCTCGCTGACTTTTCTTCGTCCCCTTCCTGACTGGTCAAGATGCTTTGGAATCCGATCCATACCCGGAAATCAGTATCGACCGGATACTCCATTCCCCCAACCATGACGGATTCCGGTGGCTGTCGGTATAAGCTCATTTCTTTTGTAGCTCCGCCAGCTTAAGCAACTTCTGAACCTCTGGTTTATTGAGGATGTCCCTGGCCTCTTTCAGTTTGGCCTCCGCTCTGGCCTTTCGAGCCGGTGCATCGTATGTGTTTACGATGTCCATACAAGTGTGCATCAGCTCGTTTATATCTACTTCTTCCAGCGGCGGCAGGCATCCAGGGGCAAGGCCAACGGCGAAGGCGTGGAGCTTCTCTACAGCCTTCCGCCGGGTCAGCTCGCCCGCCTGATAAGCCCGGTCTGTCTCCACCAGACCGGCAATCTGATCATCTACGGCCAATGTGCGGGGCGGAAGCTCATAGGATTTCCCAAGGATATTGACCTTGTAGTTCATGGTCTTCCTCCTCACACTCCAACAGAGTAGCTATAAGCAGTAGGTTTTGTCCCGACGCTGCGCAGGTCGATAGAGATTGCCGAGTTCTCTCCTGCATTCCCACCGCCGTCGGAATTGACAATGATGGAGACCTGACCCTTCTCTCCCTTGCCGGTAAGGACGGAGAAATACACATAGGGCACCACCACCGCTTGTCCAACGCCGTGGGCGATGTCCAGGCCAAAGCAGTAATCCTGGAAGGCGTCGCCGATGTATCGGTCACCCGTGATGGCAAAGGTGCGCTGGGTGCCGGTCTTGGAGGTAGAAAGGCCGGTACGGATATACTGCTTGTCCTGGGTCACCGGGTTCATCTGCGGATCAAGGCCCGCAATGCCCATCTGTACCACGGTATAGTCCTTCTCGGTGGCTTCTTCCTCCAGATTGATACCCACTGCAAGTACCCAGTCATCATTGGTTGCAAAGCCGGCAAACTCATCCGACGGTGTATAGCCAGCCATTAGCTCCGATACTTTCATTGTTTAAGTCACTCCTTTACTGGTAATACCGCACCCTGACCTGGAACATATATTTGGCAACCGTACCTGCCTCATTTACTCCAGCCAAGTTCGGCATGTTTTGTAAGTTTTCAATGCTTAATACGTCGCAACCTTCAAACAAAGGGAATTTGCGAGTCCTGTTCTGCTCATCAATCCAATCCATAAATGACTGTACCGTTTGAGCCTGTTCTGCATTTTTCTGTGTCGTGCCTTCGTCTTGCGGGAGCATCTGCACCACCGCGAAGTCGTATTGTCTGATTCCATGGCCCCGGATGTGCCGCTCCTCCCACGCTTCGCTGTATACGGTTTCCACACTGACACGCCCCGGCCGTTCTGTCGCTGAATTAAAGTAAAGAAAGGATTTCACGGCTGGGCATTGTTCCAGATACTCCAGAATCGCCTTGTTTTTGTCTGCCATGAAATCACTTCCTTTTGATATAATCCTCAATGTCGGCCGCCAACTGTTCCCCTTTTGCTACGGCCATAGCCTGTTCCCAATGGGATGTTGCTAGAAGATGCTTATCTGTCGAATACTTTAATTTGCGGCTTGTAGGATGCTTTGAGGTGCTCCGTTTTGCATATGTACTCCCTCTGTCATCTACAAATACTTTCCCTGCCCACTGGAAGTGTGCATATGGCGATTTGTAATGAACATATTCTTCCGTGATATTCACCTTTTGATCGAGGGTGCCACTATCCATTGGGACATAAGGGGAGCAGTATGCATGGAGACGAGTGTGCGCATATTTCATGACATCTTTGTTAAATATACGTTTTACTGTCTGTCCAGGGCTATAAATCTCTACTTTGACACTCATAACCCCTCCAAGCGCACATGACCCAGCGGAAGTCCTGTGTTATCTCTTACCACCCGTACAGTCATGCTTTCATACTTGGAGGCTACATCAAGCACATTGTCGGGTGTTACTTCTTCTGCTACTCGCCCATGTATCACAATGTCACCTACCGACGTGGAAAAGCCTTTCATGTCAGTTTTCCATGTGCCATACGGATGATATTCTACACTTTCCGGGATGCGCACAGTTACGGTCCGTCCAAGAGATACATCGGTTCCGGATACTCCCCTCACCGTTGTTTTCACCCATACGCACCGCTCTAGTGTAGTTTTCTTCCAAGCATCCAACCCGTCCGGGCTATCCTCGGCCATTCTGCGATTCAGAAGGGTTATTGTCTCTTTAAACAATGGAGTCATGATCCCACCCCCAGGTTGACCAGCTCTACGGGCAAAATCTCAACGACCTGGTCATACACAGACCCCATGATTTGCTCCTCTGTCCTTGCAGATGCGTAACTGATAGACAGCCCATCATTGCTCGTGCTGGCGATGTTTGATTCTCCGTTTTCGACCTTCCACAGCGCGTCCATAATAAGCATCATACAGAGCTGGATGTCCTCGTCCGCTTTTGTAATCCGGTTCTGAGTCCAGTAGTCCAACTTCTTCTGCGCCAATCTGGATAGGCGGGGGAAAGCCGACGCATCGGCCTTCCCGCCTAATGCCGCATACTGCTCAAATGTAATATAGCCGCACATCAGCCTTCCCCTCCCCATTAGGTCTGCGCCGTTACAGTGGTGTTCCCGGCGTTAAGCGCCTTATAGGTGCCGTCGGCCTCTACCACCGTAATCTTATGCCCGGTTGTTGCGGTGATATCGGATACGCCGTCCCAGGTGGTCCAGTTCCTCACGCTCTGCCCATACGTCACAACAGGGGGCGTAGTCGCATCGGTCTTATACTTATACACGTTGCTGGTAAACTCCTTACCGGGAGTCACAGTCAGCTTTGTAGTACCAGAATCAGTGCCCGCAGAGGAGTTGATGGTCAAATTCCCGAGTGTTGGGGTGGTGTCTACATCAATGACCGCGATGGCGTCCTTATACTCCGCAAACAGGGTCATGCCCATGATGGCAAAGCTCTCGGACACGGCGGTGTGGTAGTTGCCCTCCACGTGGAAGCCGATCAGGTTGGTTTCTCCGTCGGTAGTGTAAGCCAGTCCAGCCCGAGCGAAATCGCTAGTGGAAGGGTCCACGTAATAGAGAACGATGTTCTCGACCGGAGTAGCAATTACCCTGCCACGGGCAATCTCTTCGTCGGAAAGCAGAAACACGGTAGAGAAGCCCATGAAGTTTTGCACGTACTGAAATCCAAACGCCGTCTGAACCGTAATGTCCTTGTCACCAAGATAATCATACAAATCCAGAACGTTCGCAAAGCCGACTACGTTAGTGACTGTACGATGAATCTGCTTGAACTTGTTGATAACGCGGCCCTTCGCCATAGCAAGAGCTCGCTGCCAAGTCGTTTCCGTACTGGTCAGCTCTCCAGTATTGAGATACTCATAAAACCGGCGGGTCACGTTGTCCTGGAGCTCATACAGGAAAGCGTCGTCAGTCATACCTACGGCCACATCATAGCCGTAGGTCTTGATCGCCTCGATGGAAACGGCCTTAGCGTATTTCTCCACGGTCATTTCATCGTAGGGCTTTTCGATGATAGATGCCTTGGAATATGGGATTTCTTCACCCTCTCCAACCGTCCCGCTCTGGAGGGTCAAGGAGGCGGTCTTACTCTTGAGCACCGCGCCCGGCTCCTTGCGGATGGGGCGCATGATGCCCATAATCTCTCGCAGGTGCTCCCAGTTCCGCGCAAAGCGTGTTACGAAGTCGATTACACGTGCAGTAGACTGGATATCTGCGGTTTTGGTCAGGTTATCTTTTGCTGCCATAATTTCACTCCTTACTGGAATAAATCGATGTGTGTAGCGATTGCGGCTTGACGTTCTGATGCATCTTTGATGGACATAATCTGATCTTTAGTCATGTTGCCGTCCGCATCGGCCTTTGTAACGCCAGGAATTTTCAGCGGTTCGTGCTGGGGGTTTCTGAAAATGCCGTCCAGATCTTTTGTCATGGCGGTAAACAGGTCAGCAGGCTTTTTGCCCTTGTTTACGGGGTCTTGGATGGCCTTTTTTAATTCATCCAGGAAGTGGGTGCGGGTGTACTCGTTGACGAACTCCCGTCCCTCTAGGGCGCTTTCGGCAGTCTGCGTAAGGATGGCATCCATCTGCGCCTCCTTCTCTGCCTTGGCCCGCTCCGCCTCAGCCTGCTTGTAGCGGTCAAGCTCCGCCTGGATGGCGGCAGTGTCTCCCTTGGCTTTCTCCAAGTTGGAGATCGCTTCGTCCTTTTCGGCGAGCTGCTGCCTTAATGCTTCCATTTCCGCCTTTTGGTCATCCGCTTTCCCCTTTGCCTTGCCAATGTCCCGGCTGTTCAAGTCCAGGATGCTGCTCAACTGCTCGTCAGTGATGTCCTTAATGATGCTCTTTACTTCGTCTCTGGTCATGTCGTCTCCTCTACCACTTCGCTTTTTTTGCGTGGGTTGCATCCACTGTGGCCCCGTAGTTTAGCGACTTCGGGCCGGTCAAAATTAACTGTGCTATGCTTTTTGTCCCGTTGGCCCTGTCATAGACCTTGTCCTTTCCGGCCTGGGGGTAAGACCCGCCTGTTCGCAAAATCGCTTATATTCTGCGCTCAGCGCTGCTGACTTTTTCCTGGCCTGTGTAGCTCCCAGCTTGTCGCCTGCTGCCACCATTGCGTCCCGCTCGTCCTTTGCATAGCGTATAGCCGTCTCCAGTTGCCTTTGTTTTTGGCTGGCCTCATAACGGCTCATTTTTTGCCCTTTGTACTCGATCCGCTCAGAGGAACGCCTGTTGATATCCTCCAGATCTTTGCGGGTGTATACCGGCTTCGATACTCCCAGTACGATGGGCGTTACAAAGTGTTGACAGTTCAGCGTTCCAATGGGCCGTTCCAACTTTCGGTTGATGCTTTCCCATTCTTCTTTGCTATATTGTCTCCCCTGGATATGCCGGTGATCAGGAGCACAAAGCCCATGCGCGGATACTTCTACTCCATCTGCTCCAAACTCCTTTCCTGTTTCCTCCATCATTTCACTGTTTAAGCGGCGCACACCCTCTAGAATATTCATTCGGGCCGAGGAATCCAGTCGCCTGGAGTATCCACTTTCCCAGGTTAGGCGGCGGAGCCCGCTTCGTGCCATGTCCCGGACAGTGGAGCGCATAGCAGATTGGTAGTCTACAACGCCCGTCTGCACATAGGTAATCGCCCGGTCAATGGTGGAAATGTAGTATTCCCGCAACGGGACGGTCTTCTTGCCGCGCTTGAATCCAATCATGTAGGTGTTGGAGATATTGGAGGTGCCTTCCATAGCCTGGCTCTTTGCGGCGTCAACAAAGGCGCTGAGGGCAGAGCGGGAAGCGTAGCTTTGCAAAACATCCATTCCTTTTGCTTTGTAAAATGTATTTGCAAAATCTATGTTCTGTTTTGCCACTTCTTCAAAGAGCTGCTCAATCTCTCGCTGGTTCATTCCCATAATTCGGGCAACTTCTTTTTCTATGGCTTCCAGATCTGCCCCCGCGTACTCAATCGCTGTTTTTAATCTTTGCGCATCCGCCGTTCCAATATCTCCGATTTTCCTGATACGCTCACATATCCGCTGTACCACATAGTTGTTTAGGCTTTCCAGGTTCCCAACAATGCCATCCGGCAACCCCTCAATCCAAGATTCATTCAGCAGCCGGCTCATTTATGCCCGGCTGGAACGCCGCCTCCTGCATATATTGGCTGCCTGTCTCCTCTGCAATTTCATCGACCCTGACCTTTGCTGTTTCGTAATCTTCATCCATAATCCAAGCGCGAACCTCGGCCTTGTCTACTGCACCGATGCCCTCCGCAATGGTCAACTGGCTGAAATGCTCGTTCAACTGCTCAATGTACGATGCCGACCAATCATAATGTGTCTCCCACGGCCCAATCGGAGCCAAATTATTATAATTTGCAATCACATCCACAGCGCGAAGCAGATCATCGGTCCCTCGTTCCAGCGCTCGACGGAACTTGGTGATGACTGCAAATGTCGAATTTAACGCCGCCCGCATTTCTGTTGCCGTCGCGTAGGACGTAGTAGGTGGGGTCAGGATTCCAGGAGAGAGTCCACACAGGAGTTCCACCATTTTGTTATTGACTGTGATCCCAACCTCCAGGTCTGAACCCCGTATCTCTGGAGAAAATTCCTGAATCAACTTTCCGGGATTTGAATTATCTCCAACGCCTCGCATCATTTGGAGGAAACGCCGCTTTTCCTGGGGGAACACAACATTCCCGTTTTCGTCTTTTGTCAGCAGTGTCTTGTCCGCAAAAATCATGGTTTCTTTCGCGCTGTACTCCCGGTTAAAACGCTCATATGCCTCCACAGCTTTCGCCATAGGTTCATCCACGCCAGCCGTGATTTTCACGCCGTTCACTCCGTTTACGTCTGCCCGGTTGACTGTGGGGGACTTATAGCGGCCAAACAATGGGCGATCCACGTTAGGGATGATTTGTGTTTCCGGGATATCCTTCCACGCATCTACCTCCGACAACGGGATTTCAACTGAGCCCCGGAAAGCTATGTTGTAAATTAGGAGTGCACTTGTACTTTGCCCACTTTGGGCCTCTGCTTCACGGAGCATCTGTACCTCAAAACGCTGGTACAAATTCGTTTCTGTCTTAATCTCTCCGACCTTCATTATGCAGGATAGGATGTCATTCCCGATGGATTCGCAGACAACAAAATCCCGATTTTTGATGATGTCGACCCCAAGCCGCTTCCCGTCCGTATATGGCTTGATGATGCAGTCTCCTGTCCCGAGTGCTACTTCCGCAGCCACATCCATACGGTCACCCATATAATAATCCAGGAAATCTTGGAGGAACTTCGCTTTTGCACTCTCTCCCTCGATTGTGATGGTGCTGTCCTGCATGGTCAGCGTGGCCACTTTATTGGCAATTACCGCCGTCAGTGAAATGGACAACATATCGCTGTAATCGTCCCGGTATAAGGGCTTATCCTGTAGCTCCAGGCCCATCTTTTTCGCTAAGTACAGCACGATATTTTTTATAAAGCCCGTTGGACTCACCCCCAATTCAGCCAGTCAAATTCTCGTCTCAAAATCGTGTGGCAGAAATACCGCACATCATCCATTGCATGGTCATTTTCTTTCTCCACTTCTTCCATGATATTGTCTTCGCTGTCTACTGCCCAGAAGTAAAGGCCAAATTCAGAGATGCAGTCTTTACAAGATGCGCCAATCTTGAGTCTCCCTGCTTTGAGCAGAGAGGAAACTGTCGCAATGCCTGGGAGAACGTCATTTACCGCATTTTGAATAGAAAAACGATCATGCCGACGCACTGTCTCTTTGAAGGACGATGCCGATGGATCTATCACTATGCTTTCAATCGGGAGATGCCCCGCCAGCTTTTCTATCTTTGCATAGTGTTCCTCGTCTGTTTTTGGCCTCCCTGTTTCTCGGCCGTCATAGTAATACTCTCTCCATCGGTAGGCCACGCCTTTATAGACCGCCCATAGCCCTGCCGAGAATGGATTTAAAATGCCATAGTCAACAGAAATGTAATACTCGGTTCCTGGCCTTGTTTCTCCTGATTGATCAAGCCAGGGAGTCCGATCCGTGGTATGCTTTTTCCCGTCGAAGTCCTGGTATACTCTCCCGGTCGGGTCTACCCATAATCCTCGCACATACCAGTCGTAAAATACGCCAGTATATCGAGTGCGGTACTGTTCCAGAACCTTTTCGGGCAGTGCGGGATTATCCGTCATCTCAAAATGGAGCCGTAGCGCGTTTTTTTCGGTCGACTTCAGAATCCACTCACGATAAAACCAATGCTTCGGCCCTTTGGGGTTACAGGAAAACCAAACCTTGTTCCCCGTCACAGAGCATCGGGCCAGCGCTTGCTCCACAAAGGAGCGAGGCATCAGCGCCACCTCGTCAAGCAGAACCCCCGCCAGCGTCCGGCCCTGAATGAGAGCGAAGGAGCTCTCATCCTTGCCGCCAAACACCTCAAAAAAGTTTGTTACAGCGCCCAGGCGAACTTCAAGGATTTTGTCCGATCGCCGCCAGCGAAGTGTGTACCGCTCTTTTGCTAAGGTCATAGAGATAAACGGTACAATGATATTTTTCGAGGCACTGTCCACCGTCTTGCCGCAGATACCAAATCGCTGGCTGGAGAACTCTCGCATAGCCCAATCCACAAACGCCCACATCATGATGGAGGTCTTGCCAGAACGCACAGCACCATCACATATGAGGGCATCGTACTTGGAGTAGGGGAAGGCGAGAATTTTCTTTTGCTTGTCTGATATCATGTATCGCTCTCCAGTTCCTGCGCCATCTCTCTTAGGCTTTGACTGAGCCCATCCTCTTTTGCCTTATCCGCAGGCCCCCCGTTAATGGAGGCCCACTTGTCAATCAGCGTCCCCAGCGCGGTTGTGATCTGTGCGGGCGTCGCCTCCGCCAGCTTCTCGGGGTCGTTAAGGGCTGCCAGCCCCTTGCCTATAATCTCGCACACAAGTCCCTTCTGGCTCTCCATGTAAGTCAGGATATCGGCGGTGTTCTCCTCTTTTTTCTGTTCACACTTTTCCACAAAATCCGCACTTTTCAACACAATATTCTTAACCGTGGTAGCGGATACGCCGTTGATTTTGGAGACAGCGTTATAGCTGCCCAACTGCACATAGTCAGCAATGATTTTCTTTTTTGCTTGTCCGTCAGCCGTGCAGCCATGCAGCCATGTCACCACCTCTCGCCTAAGTAGAGTCTCCCAATCCCCCCACCGCCACCGACAGAGCGCGCCCTCTCTCTTTCTTTTCGGGGGAGATTAAGGGGGGATTATAGGGGGTAAGAGATAGGGGGATCAGGGGGAAGGGAGAGGGGGGATAAAGGGGGCCATCAAGAGGGGGACCTTTTCTTTCTCTCTCCCTTGCTTTCGTTTTGCTTTTGAAATGCTTTTAAATGCTTTTCGCCGCCTACTGTCGAGCTCTGGCTCGGATACGGCCAGCCGTCACAGCCTGTTAAGCGATACACCCGTGTGGGTTGTTAACCTAGAAACATGTTGATAAAAAACTGCTGTCCTTTCCCCGTCACCTTCGGAGTCTTGTTTACTGTAACGTGCCCATCTGCATGCGTAATGCTGGTTTCCTTGATTTCAAACAGGCCCAATTCCATCGAGCGCTGTGTGGGCATGTTGTAATCCGTGCCCTCTCTGCGGATCAGATATCCGTTGTTCCGCATCCAGTCAAAGAGGCGGTTCTGCCCAGTGTCCACCCCATTCTGCTTGAGGAGCTTTGCCAGCTCTCCGACCAGTATGGATGTATTGGATGCAGCCACAGAATCCGCAAACAGCACCTTCGGCCGGTTAGCCTCCTTCTCCGCCTCCAGCATCTTAATCTTTCGTATCTGCTATCTGGAGCGCACGGGCCATTACCTTTCCGGGTCTATTCCAATCCTTTTCCAATTGGAGGAAAATACTTCCGGGCAATCTTCCCCTTCTCGTTCCGCTGGAGCATGCAGATCTCCTTGGCCATATCGATAGAGACGGCGGCATCTTTCATGCTCTGAGGGCCGCCAGCGGGGTTATGGACAAAAATGTCCGTGACTGCGTAATCCTCGTTTTCAGCGAATCCATATTCGCACATACGGGGAAACCACTTGTGGTACGGTGTTTCTACCTCTAGAAACTCGTGGAGTTCCCGCGCTGATACTGCTGGCTTTTCGCCACTAAAGTCAACTTTGATTAGTTCGTTCATGTAGATACCACCCTTTCTGTTTTGCTTCCCACCTTTATGTTGACTCAGGGCAGGGGAGTAAGGTGGCACCTCCCTTTTCGGCCCGTCGGCCTAGCCCTGATCTTTTGTTTGAGAGGCGGCGGGGGAATATCCCGCCATGCGTTTCCTCTCATTGGTGCCTCCCCCGTCTCCTGCAACTGCGGGGCGGCAAATATTTTACGCTAATTTTAGTATTTCTCTATTGACAATACGCTAATATTAGCATATAATAGAATCATCAAGAGGGGGACAACCCCAGGAGGTCATTACGATGAAGGTTACCGATGAAATGATCCGCAGAGTAAAGGAACTCGCTGACGAGCTGTTTTACGACTATGAAGTCGTTGGTATCCGTGTCCAGGAAGTCCCTTTTCCCCTCGGTGAAATGGATCATTGCTCCCAGTATTTGGGATGATGGAGAGGACACCGGCGAAGAACTCCCCGGAGTATCCGTTATCCGTTCTGACGAAGCTGAACTTGCGAAAGACTATTTCGGCGATTATGTTGCCGTAGTAGCCGGGAACTCTTACACTTATGGCGAAGATCCTGGCGAGATCGTAATTGCGGACGCTGTTGTTGTGGAGGTGCTCGCATGAGGCGCAAGTATGGAGACTGCCAGCGGGCAGACGGTGACTGCACCGTCTGCTCCCTGGTTAACTATAGGCGTGACTGCCATAACAATCCCATCACCAGCCTGGAGTGGTACCGCCGGGCGGCCGGGCTCAGCATAAAGGAGTTGTCGGAGGCATCCGGCGTCAATATCCGCCAAATCCAGCGTGTCGAGCTTGGGGAGTCCGAGGCCTCTAACTTGACCGCAAAAAACTTGCTTGCCCTTGCCGATGCGCTGGAAGTAGACCCCAAGAGCCTTATCTGATTCCACTATTGCATGTCCGCCCCTTCGGGGGCGGCTTTATTTTTGAGCGGGTGAGGATTTGCACCTCACATGAATGGATTGCTGCCTAACGCCCGTCGCGCATTATTGCGGCCTGCAAACCCGAGGGACTATACCCATACCGCCAGCAGGATAATAGGTGCCACTCTACCCGTCACCATAGCGTCTACCTATTCCGCCACCGCTCAATGGTATGTAACCCGCTATGCGGGATCACATCACAATCATCAAGGCTGTATTACAATCAGCAACCTATTTCCGTTTCTGCTACTGACGCTTAGACACCGCTGGTCGGTCTACGTTGCCACACCTTTCCATCCTCACCTCACATACTCCATCCATAGGAACAGCCTTGATAATCATGGTACATCTCAACCCCTCCGCTGGTGTCGTCAGTCGGAACCGTTCATCTTTATATAGCCGGGGTCAGCCAATTAAATATTCTTCGCCCTGCCGCTTTCGCACAGCGCACAAGGAAGGCCCGTCTGCTTTTTAACCTGTGGTGCCATACATCTGGTGCCACCGCCCGCCTCAAGCGGCGAGGAGCGGCATATGGCGGACAGTAGGTTGTCCAGCCGCCCATTGGCATTTAATTTAATCGCGCAGTGCCTCTTTTGCTTTCCATCTGCGTTTGGAGCCGAGAGGCGGTATTGAGCCGCCACACGTCCACAGCGTTGTCCATGGCCGCCGCTTCCGCTTCTGCTACTGCACTCGGCATATGTGCCGGCTTTCCGGCCTTAATTGTCACAACCCTGGTCTTGGGCGGCGACGATCATGATTAGCCACTCGCAGGGTAATTTTCAGCGGGATAGCGCGTTTTTGACTCTCAAAGGCTGCCATTATACCCGGAGTCGGCCAGCTATGGCTACTGGCAGGCCGCTGGTGATTTCACTGGCAAGATACGCGACCCCGATTCGCCAGTATAGTGTCTCTCCACAGTCATAGGAACCTGCAAGATTTGAACTTGCGACCTCTACCCCTCTCGGTTAAGCGACGGATTCCGCCCCGCCCCAGGTTCCGCATGCCCCCGTCTATTCCGGGGTGTCAGCTCCGTGTACTTTGGAGCAAGTTTCTATAATTGGTTACCGCGAAAAGTGCGGGTCACCAAGCCCTTGGCCGGGTATAATGGCAGCCTTTGAGAGTCAAAAACGCGCTATCCCGCTGAAAATTACCCTGCGAGTGGCTAATCATGATGTCGCCGCCAAGACCAGGGTGTGACAATTAAGCGGAAAGCGCACATATGCCGAGTGCAGTAGCAGAAGCGGAAGCGGCGGCCATGGACAACGCTGTGGACGTGTGGCGGCTCAATACCGCCTCTCGGCTCCAAACGCAGATGGAAAGCAAAAGAGGCACTGCGCGATTAAATAAAT